>SDBV01004101.1_pt1 | contig 21096 bp, 43 predicted proteins | sample 2277081 | NCBI WGS metagenome assembly SDBV01 (sample SAMN10402039, study PRJNA504765) | marine sediment metagenome | isolation source: marine sediment core GS10_PC15, 223 cmbsf | place: Arctic Ocean: Southern Knipovich Ridge | collected 2010 | reverse complement strand
AGCAGATGAAGGAGTTCATAGAAGAATGTAGTGGCCCTATCGTTGTTTATACAGACAATGGTAACAAGCCAATGGAATTGAGCATTGTTAGCGAGCATATGAGACCCGGAGATATTTGTGGTTCTCACGATTTCAGCGGCCCCGATTGGGCAGGTTTTGTGCCTTTTCTTTATCGTAGGAATTTTTCCACTATGAAGAGTTATGAACCATACATCTTGGAGCATTTGTGCTTGCAAAGATTTTGGATGAAGCAAGAAGGACCGGTTTCTGAGTATCCGTGTGGTAGATATGAAGGATGACTCCAAGAAGCAGAATGGGGCTGTAGCTCAGTTGGGAGAGCGCTTCGGTGGCATCGAAGAGGTCCGGGGTTCGAGCCCCCGTAGCTCCACCAGTTTAGACGAGGACGAGCGGGCTGAGCAAGAGGCTTGGCAGCAAGCCGGTGCCGAAGCGTTCTGGAGAGTAGAAGGAATGATAGACGAGGAGCAAGCTGAAACCTGGATGCAGCGCATTGGGGTTGATGAGATCGTCATAATCAAGGGTGAGGTGTTAAAAGTGGTCGCGATTGCGTGCCGTCCAGGCAGGCGTGAGATTACCCTGAGGTTGCTCAGTCCCGATTGCGTTGAGGAAGAGCTAGAAAGGGCTCAAGTTTCGGACGAGATGACCGAAGATGGGTTGACTGGACGCGCACTGGAGCTTGCGGACCTAGTATCCGACATGATCTGGGGCGGAGACAGAGGATGGGAACGCGCTAACAATGTGCAGTTTAAGCATCTAAAGCGCGAAGCCCGCAAGAGAATGAAAATATGAGTGTGAGAGCTTTGCAGATCATATCGGTTTTACTTGTCTTTGGTGTGCTCGTCTATGTTCTTGAGGGGTGCGCTGGGCAATATAAGCCGGAGAGACATGAGAAATGTACTACGCCTTCTCATGAGTATTGTCGAGACGTTGAAGAATTTAAGACATGTATGTATGACTACTACTTAGATTGCATCAAGCATCCCGTAGGCGTCAATCATGTCTCTAGGTAATCAGAGAATGAAAGTTTAAGGGCTCGATCGGCTTCGACGGGCAGGAGGACGAGGAAGTAAGCGTGCCGACCAAGGTTTCATGCAGGTCGTTAAACTCTTGAAGCAGAAACTACTTGGCGAAGAATACGCACTAGCTGCCTAAAAAAAGGCAGTCGCCGACCCGGGAGGTGTCCTAGTACCGGTTAGGCGTCGTTACAGGGCTGGTTCTCTGGCAGGACGCCTCATGTGGCCGGAGACGAGGATTAGAGACAGGAGGCTGGCCAATCGGAAGTGGAGGCCGTAACCACGACCGAGGCGAGAAATAGACATCGGCTACGCACGTAGAAAGCAACCTTAGCCACTGTGCGGACCTGGGTTCGATTCCCAGCGAGTCCACCACTTTACCGCAGGAGATTCAAAATGGCCAGTAAAAACGAAAGGATGCACTCTTCTTTGCACTGCATCCACAGGAAGCATTTCTGCCCGACGTGTAACGAGCCCGTGAAACGCCTCGGCATGAGGATGCCCGGGCGCGTGATGTGGGGCACCTGTGAGGCTGGACATCACCACCTGAAATCGGCTCTTATTTTGAGGTAGGAGCAAGTTTCGCCCTGGAGGGGGGTCGGTATGAAAAAGATGTTCTTCAAGATGTTTAAGAAAAAGCTACTTGCAGTAGCCGATGAAAAGATCGACTGGGCTGCGAAGTTTGGCAAGGAATGGGTGGACGGCGAGCCCAATGAAGATGGGCTTATGTCTGCCATAGAGCAAGAATTGACCCCGCGCGAGCGGGAAGTGGCCCAGATGGCGATTAACGCCCTGGCAGCTAGAGTAAAGATAGAGTATAGAGAATTACTTGAGAAGGCAGGGTATTCAGTTGCATAAATCAGATGCATAAGTCAAAAATCTAGCTAGAGGATACAAGGGTGCATAAGTCAGATATTTAATTTTGATGCGGATTGGAGCAGTCTGGTCAGCTCGTTAGGCTCATAACCTAAAGGTCGGGGGTTCGAATCCCTCATCCGCTACCAGTGTATAGGGAAGTACCTTCAACTAAGGTACGCCCACAGTCCCACGGTAAGACGAGCCTCCGTTGAGGAACTGCTGCCGTGGTTGTATGTAAGCCGCGAAAGGCGGCGAATAGAACCCCAGTGCGAAGTAGCTTTGCTTTGTCAAGCGGTCGCGCTGTATGACTACGGACCTATGGTCCAAGCCGCGAAAGGCGGCTTTATTATTTTGATGCGGATCGGAGCAGCATCTCTCATCCGCTACCAGTTTGACGCAGAAGTACCGGTTCTCTCCGAGAACCTGAAGTATATGGGAAGTATCTATAATTGAGATACAGCCCCACCACGGTAATACGTTACTGTGGTTTGCAGCCGCGAAAAGCGGCTAGCTAGAAAGCAGTTTCCGTGCTAACACGGTGACTGCAAAGGGAAGAGGGAAATCCCCCGAGCAGAATCCTAACGGATACTCCATCGGGGTCAGTAGGCTCTTCCAAGTGTTAGTTGTCTGAGATTTGACGTGTAATAGAGCATATCGGATTTCAGCTCAGCTAGCGTTGGCGAGTCACGTAGAACGTGGTGAGCTAAGATAGGGGATCATAATAGAAGGTCCTTTAGCCGCGAAAGGCGGCATTAGATTTTGTGCCGCCATAGCTTAACGGGTAAAGCACACCCCTCGTAAGGGTGAATTGGGAGTTCGAGTCCTCCTGGCGGCTCCAGTTTTTTGAAACAATACCCGCCACGCCTCTTCTTGCTCCGGCAAGTGATGCGCAACCCGGCGGGTTTTCTTTTGTCCGATTTCCTGTGTTATATCAACTACATGGACAAGTCACACGAGATCGCTGTAGCCATTGACCAGTGGATAGTGGAAGTTGACAAGGCTGATATCGAGCTTGACGAGATCTTGGCCTCCTTTAACGCCCTCTGCGCCGAGTTCAGCATCCCGGAGGATATCGGGAAGCGAGCGGTCGCTAGAGCCCTGGGCGAAGACATAGACTAAAGTTTCAATGTGTTCTGCCGATAGGTGGTAGAAGCTGAATCAGGCGATACGAAAATCGGCTGGTTACGGTCGGAGTTGCGTATTATGCCTGGAAACGAGGTACATATGATGAAGCGAGGTGTTGGGTACTGCATGAACATCGGTGGCCATGAAGAGCCGGGCTGCGAGGATTATGCTAAGGGCGTATTTCTCCTGAATCACGGAGACAAGTTCTACTGCCCGCAATGCCGACATCTGGGTACGGTGGTCAAGGAGACGGGGCACGTCGATAGGGGAGAGCGTGAAGATGCCCCCTTCAAGGAAGTGCGGGTTGAGTTCAACTACGATCCGACTAGGGAGAAGTTCCTGGAGATCGCCATTGTCCGAGATGAGGCGATCTGGGGCACAGGTAGCAAGTACACTCTCTTGAGTCCACTCATCAAGACCGAGAAGAGGGCTCTGAAGGTCGCCGAATCCGTTCTAGCCAATCTACAGCGATACGCTGAACTGTCCGGTGAAGATGAGATTCCCAGGAGTACAGAGGCCATCATTAGTATGGATGAAGATTTGTCGGTCTTTTCCCGGAAGATGAGGGCTCTGGGTAAGTCATGGGAAGATAGTAGTCTCGCTCAGGCGAGAAATACGAAGCCCCCGAAACCGCCGAAAATCGAGCAGCCAAAGGCAGGGATCTGAATGGCTCGAAAAGGAATGGTTGAAGCGGAGGGCGTTATAGAGAAGATTCTCGGAGGCGGCTGGCACGATGTTAAGCTGGACAATGGTGCAACTATCAAAGCCAAGCTGAGCGGTAGACTCCGTAGATTCCGCATTCGCGTTTTAGCCGGTGACCGGGTTCGAGTTGAAGTCAGCGAGTACGATCTTACGAAGGGCTTCATAGTTTACCGATTGGGATGATGATGAAACTGAAAGAAGCAAAAGAAACTTTCAAATGGACGTGGCTTTGGTTACGCCATTTTATTTCTTGCTGGCCATTTGAGATTATTGGCCACGGTTCCGATTGTTTATGTGGGATATATCAAAAGTTGAGGGAGGTAGAGTAAATGGGTTGGGATCAGACTACGCAACGGCAGTCGGTCACGGATTTTCTTTTGGATTTCATGGAGATTGACCCGAATCAACTTCTTCTTGAAGCTCTTCAGGCCAAGATGGCAGAGAAGGGGCTCACATATAGTGTGACCACGGAGACCGGTCGCGAAGAGGGGGATGGGATGTATAACTCGTTCACCCCGGATCTAGTCAAGCTCTCGGATGGACGCATCTTTGTGGAGACACAGACGGAGGCTACCTGGGGAGACGATTGGGGCGACGATTACTATTCCTTCGTGGAGGCTGGTAAACCGTTCGAGTTTATTCGAAACGAGTACCGCTATCTCGACAATGTGGAAGACCCGTACACGACCAAGGAAGAGAGGGTCAGTAGTCTTCCTGATCCAGCTACGAAGCAGCACCACGAACTGTGCAATGACCTTACTCGGTGCCACCCAGATTGCGATTTCGCCAGGGAACGTGCTTCGGAAGACCCGGATATCAGCTTCGGTAACAAGGGAAAAAGTTTCACGCGAGAAGAGATCCGCGAGTCAAATAGCGAGTTCGGTGGCGAAATTGCTGACTTCATGAGGGAGCAGGGGATCAACCATATCTCGTTCGAGTCAGGAGAGGAGGAAGATGATGGGAATGTTTGATAGCGTATTGTTTGCGTGCCCGAAACCGGAATGCGACGAGCGCATCGAGGCTCAGTCCAAGGCTGGTGAGTGCGAACTGAGGAATTATTCGCCCGGGGAAGTTCCGATGGTGATCGCCGGAGACCTTCACGGAGAAATCTGGCATTGTAAATGCGGAACGGTAGTCAAGATCGTGGCTTTGGCTGGACCAAATGTTGCCATGACGGCGGTGAGGGAGCACGAGCCAGGAGATGAAGAATGACTCTGGAACCGGTGATTGTTGAGTTGGACTTGTCCAAAGAGGGACGAGTGAGTATCGAGATTACCGAAGACATGACTCCCCAAGTGTTTGAGGCTGAGAAGGGAGATCTGATTCGTTTCCGAGACAACATCTTGACCGTGCCCAGGGCCGGTATGTACCGGGTCCATGCACACGGCGTAACCGAGTTAGGGAGGTGAAATGTATTTCTGGACGCGCCCCTTTCGAATAGCTTACTTGATAGGCTTGGCGGTCGTAGCTGGTTTGTGGATTGGATGGCAGGCAGTCCTGTTTGTGGGGCTCGCGAGCATCGACATTACCCCGAGGAACTAGAGATGCGTGATCTCCGATCGTTCAAGGATAACGTGAAGAAATTGCCAGAGACGAGGCGAAAGTTTCTAAGAGCGGAGTGCCCGAACTGGTTATGGCGATACTACAGGCCCGTGAAATGCCTGTGGCAGCGCTTGACCCGAGGCTGGCCAGACTCCGATCTCTGGAGCTTGGATTACACCATCATCAAGTTTGTCTATCCGCGCCTGAAGGCGTTTCGAGAGCTTCCTCCGGCAGGAACAGCCTTCCACCCGACTGAAGTCTATCCCGAGGGTCATGATTGGGCGGGGGACCCTAGGCCGTTGACCGAAGAGGAGTGGGATTCGATCTTGGGCGAGATTCTGGCGGGCTTCAAGCTGGTGGTTGACGCAGATTGCTATCCGCTTGACCCAGACAAGCACGCTCAGCTTGAGAAGTCAATGGATCTTTTCCGGCAATGGTTTTTCGCTCTATGGGACTGATAAAAAAGTACGGAATACTGGTATTGATGATTGTTGCTCTGATCGGATTGCATATTGGCAACAATCATCTGAAGTCTCAAATCAGCGCCATCGAGAACAAAGTCGAGACGCTTGACGCGCTGCTGGACGGAGCGGAAGAATTCTGCTCAGCGCTGAGTGACGATGACAGTTACAAAGCATGTTTGAAGAGGTACGATATAGAAACTGAGTATCTTAGGCAACGGGAGCACGAGGAATGATCGTTGCCTATCACGGCACCAGCGAAGAGAAAGTTGCTTCTATTCAAAGAGAAGGGTTCCGGGTCGGTACGTATTTTGCATATGAAATCGAGGAGGCTCGCTTTTGGGGCTCTTGTGTGCTTGCTGCGCAGTTTGAGGAGAGTGGTTTTCGTGGGGAGAACGATGGATGGCAGTTCACCTGCGCGATCCTCTTCCGCCGGAGGCGATTTTGTGGGTCAGTGGGTAACCTACATGGTGCGATGCTCGGATGGAACCCTGTACACCGGGGTCACGAATGACCTTGAGAAGAGAGTGAAGGCCCATAACGCAGGCAAGGGCGCTAAGTACACTAGGAGCCGTCTTCCTGTGACTCTGGTCTACATGGAAACCCACTGCGACAGATCAACCGCTCAACGTGCCGAAGCGTCACTCAAGGGGCTGAGGAGAGCCGACAAGATCGAGATGATAGGAGACGACGATGGAAACAACGACGACCAACACTAAAAGACTTCTGCTCAGGTTCTCCGATAAAGAACGGCAGAACTTGGAGGGCTTTCTAGAGAGTCATGGTGATTGCATTGACAGTGAACTGACCATTGAGATCAGTCACGATAGCGGCATCGGCGTCGCAACCGTAGCAGTCTGTCAGTGCGGCGGGAAGCGGGACATTACTGATTACAGGATTTGGTGATGGATACAGAGTACACAGAGCAAGACATCATGGATAACCTTGGGCTGGTCCGCAGGACGGCTTATGGTATGGCCGCACGGCACACAAATGTTCTCATGGATGTAGATGACTTGGTGAGCGCAGGAACCTTTGGATTATATCGCGCTTTCGAGCTTTTCGATCCTGAGAAAAGTAGCTTCAAGACTTTCGCAACTCGCAAAATTAGGTATGCTATACTCGAAGCTCATAGCACTGCGTTCAAACAGTACGCACAAGCTATAAAATTTGGGCTTCCTATTCCCACGTACCTCTATCTGGACGACTGTGACGAGGACGATACTCCGAATCACGAATTCCTAGAGGGTGTGTTCCTCTCCGAGGACGAATTGATTGACATGATCGACTCCAAGCTAGTTGTCGATAAGGCGTGGCATCGTCTTACCCCCAGACAACAGAGAATTCTTAGTCTTATGGATAAGGGATTGACCATGCAGGAAGTGGCAGATGAAACAGGAGTCACACAAACAGCCGTACACATGCAGTACCATAAAGCTCTGGGTAAGATCAGAAAATACCACGCGAGCTATAGAAGGAAAGAGTGAAGAAATGGACAAAGAAATGGGCAAAGGAATCGCTACCGTAGCAGTATGGTTGGGACCGGCCCTTGCGTGCTGGGTTACAGGAGAAACAACAGTGGCCTGGGCATTCGTCATGTCCTTCTTTGGGACCCTCGCCATTTGGTCGGAGGATTGAGTGGAGAACCGTAAGGTCTTCAACCACCTCCATGAGGAGCTATCGGTTCTGACCGGAAAGTTCATCCCCCGGATGGATCTGTGGGAGGAGTTTGACGGGCCTCCGACTAAGGAGACAGCCCTCATCTTTCTCCGCGAGACTGTTCCCCAGGTCTTCCCGGAGATCCGGGAGAAGAAACTACGACGTTTGACCAAGAGATTTGAGCGCTGGGACCCCAACCGGGACACCCCAGCGGAGATTTTCGCCAGGATATGTGGCGAATGGAAGGAGAAATCGTAATGAGTTTGAGGACTTGGTTGCAGGAGCCAGTGACGGCGCAGGGCCGCACGCGCGCTTGGCGCATCTGGTTCTGGGGTGTGGAGCTGCCGCTGGCCGGTCTGGCGGGCATGGTCGTCGGGGCTGTGCTTGGAGTGTTGGTATGAGCAAAATGGCTGAGTATGAGGTTGTTCTAGAACGAGAAGTCACCGAAGAGGGCTATGTCATGGTAGAGGCCGAATCGGAGGCGGAAGCCAAGATGAAGGCTGAGAAGCTCTCTGCCAGCGATATGAACTGGGATCGGGTCGATATCGGCAAGCATTGGGCGATCGGTACAACTAAAGCTCCAGAAACTAAAGTTTCTGCCGATGAGAGATAAAAATCTGCCGTACCCCAAACTGGGAGAAATCTCCACCGCACCGAAACAGATGATTATGAGGTGGTACTGGGACCTGCCAAGCCCGCAGAATCGTAATCAAACCGAGATCATGTACGAACTCGGCAAGCGGTACGCAGCGAGCGTGCGGGCCGAGGATTCTCGCGCCGGGATACCTCCGACGAACTACGACAGGCCGATCGGAGTCCTCGATCTGCTCTGTAGCGCATGCCTCGCGGTTGGCGTGTACCTGTGCATGTCGGGGATGCTGAGAGTGTTTTGATGAGGTCGAGGAAACTGAGAATGATATGCCGGTATCGAAGATAGACTGGGTGCGTTATAAAGGGCTGGATATCACTCCGCAGGGCAGGATTAGAATGGGCCTCATCCCTAAGGCCGAGATAGGTAATTTCATGGCGTACTCCCTGGATCTGGGTAAGCAGTGGAGGGTTGCTTTGGTTCACGAGGTTGATGAAGGGTACGTTACGGCAGTCCGACATTTGGATGGTTCTGTCTTGAGTCTCAAGGAGGAAAACGGAGCCAGAAGGCTGATAGCTTTGAACCACAAGCTGATTAAGCCTCCCGAGGAGGTCTTGAGGCTTGTGGGGGACTTGAGGGTGGAAGGTCTTGAGCCTCTAAAAGAGGCTGTACGGCCCTATAGCAGAAAGCTGAAAAAGGCTAAAGTTTCAGGCCCGGCGGCCAAATAGGCTTTGTAAACCACCAAATAGCTGCCGCCGGGCTAAAGTTTCGGGCCAGACAGCCGATGCTATACTAAAGGCACTGTGAGAGTGTTATATCTGGAGTATCATGATGTACGAAGTGAAACCATCTAGTCAATCATCCAACCAGCCGAATAAGCCGAATAAGCCTATTCGGATGAGGGCCGGAGTGTTGTAACTCAACGTACAAAGAGTTTTTCGCACCCCGGTCCCGAAAGGTACCGGGGTGTTTTGTTTTGGGGCGTAGTTCAGCGGTAGAACAGCGGTCTTTGAAATCGCATGCGAAGGTTCGACTCCTTCCGCCCCAGCCAGTTATTCCAGAGTGGCGGAATTGGTAGACGCACCGCACTGTTAATGCGGCACCCGAAAGGGTTTGGGGGATCGTAGCCCTCCTCTGGAGCCAGTTTGAGGACATTGTTAGGACGACGGCCTTGAAGCCGAGCAGTTCGTCGCGAAAGGCGACATAAGCAATGACCTGTTAGCGACACGCACGTTGGATAAACGATCGTCTAGTGTAATGGTAGCACACCGACCTATTAAGCCGGTGGTCTGGGTCTCGATAACCCAGGACGAGCACCAACAATGCAGCCGTGAAAGGCGGCGTCGAAAATTTTTATGGACCTCTAGCTCAACTAGGATAGAGCATTTGACTCTTAATCAAAAGGTTCTGGGTTCGATTCCCAGGGGGTTCACCATATGAGGACCCACCGTCGGTGTACGGTGCGGGCTGTGTAAGAGTCAGCCGTCCGGCCGCGAAAAGCGGCAGGAAATAACTGGGTGTAGCTCAGCGGAAGAGCACCCGCTTTGGAAGCGGGAGGCCGGGATTTCGAAATTCCCCACCCAGACCAGTATAGGAGGTAAAGGGTACAAGCAAGACGGACGGACAATCGCTCTTCGGAGAGGAAAGTCGGGACTGCATGGCACAGCCTGGAGGGTAACGCCCTCCCACCGAAAGGTGAGTGACGGCAACAGAGACGAGCCAGTTAAGTCTGGGTGAAACGGGCGACAGCGCAGGTGCAGCAACCGGAAGTAGGTGGTGATGATTGTGCCAGGGAGCCACCGGGTACCGGGCAAAGATTCTGGCGGTAACGTCAGAGCAAGACAAATGATTGTCGATAACAGAATCCCGCTTATAGTCTGTCTTGTTCATCGGGGTGTAGCTCAGTCTGGTCAGAGTCCTCCGTTCGGAACGGAGAAGCCGTTGGTTCGAATCCAACCATCCCGACCAATTTTTGGAGGTGTAGCAAAAGATGGATCTTGCAGCGGCCTTTTAAGCCGAAAGACGTGGGTTCGATTCCCACCGCCTCTACCAGTGTAAGGAAGGGTGACAGATAGGAATTGTGCCGGTTTGCTAAACCGAGGCCGGGTCTAAAAGCCCGAGTGGGATCGTTACCCACCCCTTCCGCCAGTTTAGGAGGTTAGTTGCACATTATTGGGGTATAGCTCAATTGGCAGAGCGCCGGTCTCTGAAATCGGAGGTTGAAGGATCGTACCCTTCTACCCCAGCCACACTAAAGGTACAGGTATGGATCAGCGAGTACCTGAGTTCGATTTGGTATCGCATGATGGCCCTATGGTCTGCGATTTCTGTCATGAGGAAGTAACCTTTCTCGTGGGGATTACGCAAACAGAAACGGCCCTTGACGGGAATCATTGCAAGAAATGCTTTCATAAAAAGAGGCCGGAGTACACAGATTCCATTGCGGACTTTGCCGATCTTTTAGACATGTTTCTGGAAATGAAAGCTCGGTGTATGACTCTTGTAGAAATGTATGATCTTTACGGTGAAGGAGAGGAGCCGCCGAGCGAGGTTTCGGTTGCTGAATCGTTCATCTCGTGGTGCGAAGAGGACGAAGACAAAGATGAGGAAGAAACCAATGGGCAAGGCATTTCAGAAGACAATTAAAGGTCTGGAGAAGCTCAGAGATGACTCTGAGAACTGGAACGAAGATCAGTGTAGATCATTCGATGAAGAGTTACTCCCGGAGCTGGAAGGCATGTTAGATGAGATGGAAGAAGAGCTGATAGGCAGGATACAGAAATCGGCTGAGCGAAAGGGCTGCGATAGTATCCTCAAAAATAAGAAACGACTGTAGGAGTGAACATGATCTGTCCTGACGATATTTATCAATCCATCGAAAGAGACCGGTTAGGTCAAAACTTGTACCTGTCCAGCTCGTACCAGTGTACTGAGAGATGGACCAAGAGAGCATTGGCGTTCAAGCTGCTAATGGACTTCATGGTAGATGGGCAGATCACCTGCGACGATATTTTTGAACGGCTGAAGAACTTGGCCGAGAAGGAGTTTGACACACAATACGAGTGCCCGGATGATATTCCGATTTACGTGTACCTTCTAGCCCTAGAGGTGAGGAATGAGCCGTATTCGGAGGAAGCTGAGGAGAAGTATCACAGAGGTTGCGAGATTGTGAGTAAAGTGGAAAACCTGCACTGGGCAAGGAAGCATGTTTCTCGCTGGGCTAGCCATGTAGTGTGGGAGAGCAGTAGATCAACGGATTGAGGAGAGTTGCCAGAGTGGCCTATTGGGCTTGCTTGGAAAGCAATGCGGGGTAAAACCCACGGGAGTTCGACTCTCCCACTCTCCGCCAGATATTCCTCGGTAGCATAACGGTAATGCAGCGGCCTGTTAAGTCGTGCCTTTGGCAATGCTGGTTCGAATCCAGCCCGGGGAGCCAATTTTGGGTGTTATCTCTTTATAGCATTGACTAAAGGCTATAGTACAGGAGGTAACATGAGCACGTCTAGAAAGAAATACGAGCAGCAATTAGGGATGGATCTTGGAACAGCGCAGCATAGGCTCAGAAAAAGGGTTTTGTTTTCTCTGGTGGAGTTGTCCTATGGAACGAAATGTTTCAGATGCCGCCAGGATTTAACTGTTGATGACTTCACTCTGGATCACAGGGTGGCTTGGAGAAACTCCTCAGAGGCCACAGATAAATTTTGGGATCTGGGGAATATTGAGTGGTCACATTCTATCTGCAATACACAAGCATCCAGAAGTTACAATGGTTTACTTGAGTTTTGCAAGAATGGACACAAACTGAGTGGAAGGAATGTTCGGAAAAGCAGCAGAGGCAGAGAATGCAGAGCTTGTAACTTGGAGCGCTGGCATAAGTCCAATAGGGCACGAGATAGAAAAATACTGCGATTAGGAAAACAAGGGTTGTCTTGTAGAGAAATTTCTAAACGTGTAAACATCTCTCATGTAACCGTATGGAAGATTTTGAAGAAAAGTTAGGAAGGTACCGCGCAGGGCGCAAACTGGTTTCGAAAACCAGGGCACACTAACACTGTGGGAGTTCGATTCTTCTACCTTCCGCCATTAGAAAGGGACCGACATGGGCGAGTTTACACCTGTAGAGTACAAGGTAGAGCTGGTTCACGATTTATCTTCAAACAAGGCTGGGCAGATACATAATCCCTGCCACAACTTAGAAGAAGCCTTGAATGAGTTTGGAGCAGAGGGCTGGGAGCTGGTAAGCTGGAATAGGATGGATGGTTTCGCGATTTTTAAGAGGTGCTAAGTGTTCGTTCGTCTTCTAAGCGATCTCCACCAGGAGTTCGGATCCTTTAAGGTGCAGCCCCTACCCGAGGACTCGGAGACCGTTCTGGTCTTGGCCGGGGATATTGACGTGGGTACGGACGCTTGCGATTTGATTATCGAGCAATCGGCCAAGTTTGCTCACGTCATCTATCTTCTCGGCAACCACGAGTTTTACAACAACGATCTCGATCAGGTCGCTAACGATGTCACGCATGAGTTGTTCGATATCCCAAACGTCTCGTTCCTAGAAAATCAGAGTGTAGTGATTGGAGATATCCGGTTCATTGGTTCGACTCTGTGGACTGATATGGATAACGAGAGCCCCACTTCGATGTGGAGAATCGAACAGTCGTTGAACGACTATCACTGCATCAAGAGATACGGGAGAAAGATCAGAGCGACGGATACGATCAATCTGTTCAAGCAGAGCATGGCCTATCTGGACGAGGAACTGTCCAGACCACATGACGGTCCCACAGTGGTCGTGACACATCATCTTCCATCCTACAAGAGCGTTCATCCGTTGTACGTGAATTCTGGGGTCAACGGTGCCTACGCCTCCAATTGCGAGAAGCTGATGTACGACCATGACATCCCCTATTGGTTCCACGGGCACACGCACCAGACGATGGCCTACGAAGTCAACGGATGCAAGGTTAGGTCGAATCCGTTTGGCTATGCCAAGATAGAAGAAAACCTGCACTTCGATCCGACATTTAGGGTGGAGATATGAACGGTCTTCAATACACTCACCAGACAGGAGCTTGTGGAACGAACGATTGCACGATTGGTAAGGCTCTCCAAAAATGCCCTGAAGGGCATTCGGGTCCTTTTCATCATACCCTCATAGGATTGCCGGGGAGGGACGAGAGAGCAGAATGGTGGTTTCACTGCCACCATAAAGACCCCAAGGAAGACGGATGGTGCGATCAGAGATTCCCAGGATCCGCAGTCACCGAACTCCTCACTCTGTTGGTCAGTCCCGAAATATACCCCGAATGTTGCCTATTACTTGCGCAATTAAAGTTTCAGGACGAGTTGCCGATAAGAAGGAACTAGCCGGGAGGCAACTATGACGATTAAGCATTTGGAAAACCGGGGATTCAAAGCCAATCCAGAAAAGTCGGAGGGAGAACATAGGGTCGCTGGTCTCATTATTGGGCGGAGAGCGCGTAAAGAATGGCCCTGTGCCGCTGAGGACTGCACTCTGAGAGAGATCGAATGGGATGAGGTTTACGTGGAGGCGACGGATCCATCCGATTTCAAGGGACGGCATAAGGTAAAGAATCCAAATCGTTATCACCTGCTTTGCGCGATCCGGCACGAACTGATCGTGAAAGATGAAGAGAAGACTGAGGTAATCAATCGTCGTGGAGCAATCGCGATGACGAAAGCGAGGAACGGATGAAGATTTCGGTTGACGAAGACAGAACCCTAGTCATTGGTGAGGTGTTTAGCGGTGCCTATATCGAGACCGCAGAGGGGAATCGCATCGGATTCTGCCTTCGAGACGACACCATTGAGTTCAATGTCATACCGAAAGACGGTGGCAAGAGTCAATGGCACCGAGTGAACATGCAAACTCTTGAAGTGGAGAAGCTGTCAGCAAATCCTTATACCGTTCAAGATCCAGATGGAGGTTCGGAATGACGGACAAGAATTGCGCTGTCCGAGAGAGAACGGCAGACGGAGTATCCGTTGGTCGCTGCATGTTCTTCATGAGCGAAGAGAGTGGCGTCCTGACATGCCCCAGGCACGGAGATGTTACGGAGATTCAGAAGCATTTCATCGCGACTGGAGAACTGGGAGAGGATCCTAGGTGATGCCTCGTTCTAAGAGAGAGACGATGATCGAAGAGTCCAAGCTCGCAAGCCGAGAAGAGCTTGAGGGCCTGGACAGATCCGCCCTCCTTGTGCAGAAAGAAAAGCGGATGAGGCTTCTTGAACAGATGGTGGGCGACCTTTACCCAAGTATCGTTTCTGATGAGATCGACAGAATCAACGAGCTTTTGCACCACATCAGCCATCGTGATTTCGGCGTCGATCCCTAGAGGAAGAGATGAGTGATTACGAAGTCTATCAGGGTGGCGTGCCGATCAAGGCATGGACGAAGGGCGTACCGATTGAGTCGGCGGCTCTGGACCAGTTGAAGAATGTGGCGGCTTTGCCGTTCATCCACAAGCATGTGGCAGTGATGCCGGATGTTCATTGGGGGATGGGTGCTACCGTTGGATCGGTCATTCCGACCAAGGGTGCTATCATTCCGGCGGCTGTTGGTGTAGACATTGGCTGCGGCATGGTCGCTGTGAGGACTGGACTTTCGTCTCATGACCTTCCGACCAATCTGAAGGCATGGCGCACGGCTATCGAGAAGGCTGTTCCGCACGGTGCAGTCAAGGGCGCTTCTCACGATCGTGGCGGGTTCTCCCAGAGAGATCTTCCGAAGTCGAATGAGCGCGTATGGCAAAACAAGTTGGCTCCGGGATACAGCGTTATCCTAGCGAAGCACCCGTCGGTAGGTCACAAGGCAAACGTTCACCAGCTTGGTACTCTTGGTGGCGGAAACCACTTCATCGAGATCTGTTTGGATGAGGATGATCGTGTGTGGCTAATGCTACACTCGGGTAGCCGTGGTCTTGGTAACAAGATCGGAATGTATTTCACCGCTCTTGCGAAGCAGGACATGAAGGTTCACTTCATCAACTTGCCGGACAAGGATCTTGCATACTTGCCGGAGGGTACTGAGCACTTCGACGACTACGTGTACGCGATGGGGTGGGCGCAGGACTTTGCCCAGATCAACCGTGACTTGATGGTCCTTCAGGTGTTCGAGGCTCTGAAGCGCGAGGGTGGAGTTCCGCAGAAGAAGCTGTTGACGCACGATATTGCGGTCAACTGCCACCACAACTACAGCACTCGCGAGAAGCACTACGGAGAAAACGTGTGGCTTACTCGTAAGGGAGCCGTGTGCGCCCGCAAGGGTGTCATGGGAATTATCCCAGGTTCGATGGGTGCTAAGTCCTTCATCGTGGAGGGCAAGGGTAACCCGGAGAGCTTCGATTCGTGCAGCCACGGGGCCGGTCGTGCCATGAGCCGTTCCCAGGCGAAGAAGACGTTTACTCTGGACGATCACATCGCAGCCACGGCTGGGGTGGAGTGTCGAAAGGATTTGGGAGTTATTGATGAGACGCCGGGGGCTTACAAGGATATCCAAGCCGTTATGGATGCCCAGGCATCTTTGGTGGACATCAAGTTCACGCTGAAACAAATTCTCTGCGTAAAGGGGTAAGCTGTGCCTCGTTGTAAGAAAGAAGTAATGGTTGAGAAGATGAACTTGGCTGCTAAGGTGTACTTGAGTTTCTTGGTAGCGGAAACGTATCGAGAGCTACGAAGGCTAAGAACCGCGATCTTTTGTGGCTGCTGGTTCCAATAGCGGGGTTTGCGATGTTCATCGCAGCAGTGGAGACTAGATATGGCTAAAGTCCTGTGGAGCACTGAAGACACACTCGTCTATTCTGATCCGTTTTTTAAAGAGATCACATACGAGTTCGAAAACGACGAAGAGAAGCTGAACCGGTTTGAGAAGTGGAGAGAGTTTCGTGAGAGCGATTATTACGATGGGACTCCTCCGCCGGACTTTGTTACCAAGAAGCAAGCGGAGTAGATGTTGAAGATTTTCTGGTCTTTTATCGTTGGTATAGTAGCATTGTACGCCGTTTTGATCGGGTTAGCCATTCACCAAGGTCAGGAAGCGCAGGACCGGCACCAGAGGGGAATGGAAGCTCTGGTGGAGATGTACTTCAAGGGAGAAAAGTAGTCATGAAGTCGTGTACTGCATGTTCGTGTTCTGGTATCTACATTGACTATGATCCTTGCGCGCAGGGCGGCGGGGTGATAGTTAATTGTAAGACCTGTAAGGGTCGAGGTTGGCTTAATGATGACGGGACTCCGGTAGAGGACGAAGAAGTCTATGGATTTGACTAATATGAAGAAGCCCTACGAAAAGCACGGTACTCTACACATGTACAATGGGTACTATTGTCGATGTAAAAAGTGTGTGGAGGCTTTCAGGCTCTACCATCGAGAGTTCAAGCGAAAGCAAAAAAGGTTGAAGGATGAGCTTTGAGATCACAAAGATGATGTTCGATTACCGTATCATCGAAACGGATGGTACACTTGTCTTCAATAACTGGTGCTACCATTCTGAGAAAGAAGCAATGGTGGCCCTGGATAAGTTCCACGAGTTCTTTGAACCTGTTCCCCTGAGCAGTCTTTCGCCCGGTGACGATGCGGTTATTGAATTTGTTAGAGGTAGGGCAGGTCATCGTTTGCTTGAACTAGGTTTTCTACCGAGGACACAGGTTAAGGTATCCCGCCGAGCGCCGCTGGGAGATCCGATCTCTTACGATGTGCGAGGCGCTAAAGTTTGTTTGAGAAACACCGAAGCCTCTAGGGTGATGGTTCGACCCAGTACGATGGAGCCAGAAGGTTGGTTCCGTCATTTAGAATCGGGCCGACGACGACCCGATGGAGATCCAGAAAAGGAGTACATCAACCCATGACTTTTTCAACAGTTTGGCAGTATACTGAGACCCAAATGACTGAGTTTGCGAATCAAGCCAAGGAGCAGATTATTTTCGCCCTGGCCCACGAGGGGCTCCTGAAGAAAGATCCTGAGGAGATCGCTCGAACGTATGTGATCGTATTGCATAATAAGGGAGTTTTTGGTAGACTCTGGGACCTCTGGCGTGGCACGGATAAAGACGGGCTCTTCTTTGCTGTGTTGAAGGGCGTCAGCACGGGAGTACCCAGTGACGACGGCAAAGAGCAAAAGGAACCGCATCTCAAGATCGTGCCCATGCCCAAGAAGAAAGATGTATAGCAGAGCACATGTCGCCCTCATGCGCGCCCGATTCCATAGGCGCAAGAAACGTATCTATAAGTATATGGTGAAAACGAAGGGCGAGCACTGCGTGAAATGTGAACGCAAGGGCAAGATGACGATAGACCATATCAAATCTATAGTGGCCGGTGGGGATAATGACTACAGCAACTTTCAATTCCTGTGCGATCCCTGCCATCGCAAGAAAGACAAGACGGAGAAGACCGGCAGAGGCAAGAAATGGCGAAAACGCGAAAGACGCGCTGCTCTTGGCCACTGGCAGATTCCGATGAAGAGCGAATGGAAAGAGGATTGAAGCATGGAGAACTTAGATACCCAAAATTTACGTGGTGTGGAGTGTGTTGAATGTAAGGTTTCCCTGAGTGAGTGGAAAGATGAGAATCCTTATACTGAATGCCCACTGTGTGGGTGCAAGGAATTGAGTCGAACAGAATGGGGCGATTGAAAAGGAAAGGATCCGGCCGGATGAGGACAACGATTTGAAATCGTCTGCGGGTGAAACCGTTCGGGGTTCGAGTCCCCGCCTTTCCGCCATCGTTATTCACATCAACGATGCGCCTGAAGACTGGCGCTCTGATTCGTCTTACGTCTACATAGGCCGGGGTTCCAACTGGGGTAACCGGTGGCTAGTGGACCCGTTGACCCGTAGAGAGGCGATAGAGCGCTACGAAGAGGATATTGTGCCTGATAGGCTAAAGGAACTGGAGGAGTTACGTGGTAAGACTCTTGTGTGCCACTGCGCTCCTTTACCCTGTCATGGGGATGTACTGATTAAATGGCTAGAGAAAAGATAGTCTTCACCAACGGATGCTTTGACATCATAACTGTAGGTCACGTTCGATATCTCGAACAGGCCAAATGGATGGGCGATACTCTCATCGTTGGTCTCAATTCCGATCTCAGCTTCAAGAAGATCAGGGGACGAAAGTCTTTCTACCCACAGGACGATCGTTGTGAAATTCTGGAAGCGATGTGGTTTGTGGATGAGGTGATTCTCTTTGACGAAGAGACTCCGCTGGATCTAATCAAAGAGATCAGGCCAGACATTCTTGTCAAGGGGTCGGATCACGATCCAGAGACCGTAGTCGGTAGAGAGTATGCTGGGGAGGTGCGGTGCATTGATGTTGGAGCAGATTGGCACACGACTGATTACGTGCTCCAGATGGTCGCGGAACTCACCAAGTTGCTTAACAAGTCTGCGGGCTCTGCGGTCGAAATCGACAATAAGGTTAAGGTGACTAAGGTTATCTAACCTATTCAATGATAATGGTTCGTCTGATCGTTCTAGGCACATCTACGGTAATGAACGGAGATTCCAGAATACCTTCGGTGAGGGGCACGCCCGCGCTGCGCCGAGCACGTAGCTCTATCACATCCCCGTTTACTACGTCGTCTCCCACTATTTGCAAAGACCACTCTGCCTCTGCTTCGGTTAACGACCCATCGCTGGCTTGGAATTGATTAGATGTAATTCCGGTATTCACAACCATTCCATTGTTGTCAGTAAAGAAGGACCCAGAGCCTACTTGCTGAGTAGAGTCACTGGCGTGTACATAATTGACTGTGGGCACTCCTTTAAGCACAGTAGAGCCGGAGGTAATCTGTACGAGTGAGCCCCCGTTGAGTTTGTAGAATAATACAATAGTGCCAAAAAATAGTAAGTTTCCGCTGATTACCAACCTCATGCGAAAAACTCTATCGGGTCTTTGTGCCCAATTGACGTTCTTTGCTGCTTTCCAAGTCGCAGTGGTCTCTGAGCCGTCATCATTACGACCCCGAAAAGCAACCTGTGCTAGACCATTACTGGCACCCATCGGTTAATCTCCTTAGTCAACATACCCAAGAAAGTCTCGATCTCTTGCTGCTTTGTGCGTTACCTCATGATAGGCGGTAAGCTCAATCCATCTACCCACAAGTAAGCCGCTAAACGGAATCCGGTTAATCAGACGATCTAGGATCCCAGTTAGGTCACAACCAATCCATCTACCTGTCTCTGTCATAATGTAATAATCTGGACCTTGTAACCGGTCTCGGCTAGCACCTTCGGCATCTAGTTGAACAACGCACTGAACCCCAAAGGGTGGTGCCTTGTCCTCAGTGCCTTGGAGATTGTCGAACGTTGATCCATCGTCGTAGTATATTCTCCATTGCAGCATTACGGTCTCGGTTCTTGCGTGTAGTCGATCGACAAGCCCTTCTGCTCACAAAGGTCAACGACTTTTTGGAAGAGTTGATCTGTGCTCTCGTGGGCAGTGCTCAAGTCTATAGACTGAAGTACGCCCTCAAGTCCCATAAGCCACAGGGGAGGCCCATCCACAACGACCGCACCGTGCTTCTCGAATCTCTGGCTGCGCAATGCCTGGATCGCTGGGCTGACATTGGGGAACAGAGGAGACATCATTACGATTCTGTTTCCCGGTTCTCCTCTGGGGTCGATTGCGATGGCCAATTTCTGATTGGGAATTAGAGGTTGTACCTGCTTCTGTAGCATGTCGTTGTCAGATTGGGCCGGGAAGAATTGCTCCCTCAGCGGTCCGTCGGCACCCGGAAAAGGATCGTGTCCCATGTCGTGAGTCTTCCTTTCGTTCCTGTGCTTCATGCTAGGTCCTATAGTAGGTCCGCCGCCCTGCCATTCTGGATTGTAGTCGTGGGGGAAAGTGGTCTCAATGTTCATCAGTTCCTCGATAGTCCTTGCGGATTCGGAGACATCTTCATTCACTTCGTCCGGTAGTGGCATCGAGAGGAAGCCAGCCTTCTTGCCTGTGTAGTCATAGTCCAGTTTCTCTCGACTCTTGTCGAAGCCCTTGCCTGTTCGATTCTTGTAGCTGTGGGAACCCGGTCCCAGAGGAACCTCCCCTTCTATAGATTCGGCTGGATTCACGTTGATCTGGTTCTTCTCTTTGTTGGGGACTTCTTCCCCAGATTCTCTCTTTGTGTAGTAATGGGGATCAGTGTCCAGCATACGCTCTGCACTCTTCATAGCTGTCTTGTCGTCACCATCTTCGTGTTTGATGCCAAGCTCTAGTTCGTGCTGATCGTAATTAGAATCAAGACCCGCATAGAACTTAGGGTCATCTACAAGATGATCTTTAGTGATCTCTCTTGCTGTACCCTTGTCAACACCATGTTCCCACATCTCCAGCTCTTCGCCAGTTTTCAAATCCTCTGAATCAAAGTCGGAATCGGGGAGACCATCGGCCCGGCCACCCGGAAGAAGTTCCTTTGCCGTAGCCTTGAGCAGGCTATCGGGACCGGGAAGATTCACTACAGGCAAGAAGCCGCTGGGCTTCGGCTTACCCTGAGGGCGAATCATGGGCGCTCTCTCCAGTCCACCACCTCCGGGATGGCGCTGAAACCCGGGTTCAGAGCCACCACGCATAGGGGAGGGGTGGGGGTCGTCGAGAGTTAGAAGCTGGTTGGGCGGCTCATCCCAGGGAAAGAATCCTGGCATCTTGTTCGCAGGTGGATGTGTGACAGGGAACTCAGCAGGTTGCCCGGCAGGCATCTCGGATGTGGTGCCGCTTCTCCGTATGGCGTTTGGCTCCGGCGTTACCCCTGTCCAGTGTTCTTCATCCTCTGGCGGTCCGACAGGCGGTGCCATAGGGTTCTCACTGTACGGGAGTGAACCACCGAAACCGTCTCGGGCTCCGGGCTCTCCGGGTTCAGTATGTCGCTGTGACCACTTGGTTCCAGTGTCAAACCAGCGTGGTTGAAACGTCAAAGATCGCTTGTGCTCGCGCGCAGGCTCAGCCATGACAGAAGCTAGGCCGGGGTGTTGTGTCCTCGTTCCGCTCTTGTTTGGCCAGTCGAAGTCGTGCCATAGGGCTCGATCTGCTTCATCAGATTCGGGATGGGTTTTGAATTCACTGGGACCCATAGTGCTGTCTGTGATTCCTTTTTTTCTCATTTCGTCATATTTCCC
>SDBV01004100.1_pt1 | contig 21099 bp, 5 predicted proteins | sample 2277081 | NCBI WGS metagenome assembly SDBV01 (sample SAMN10402039, study PRJNA504765) | marine sediment metagenome | isolation source: marine sediment core GS10_PC15, 223 cmbsf | place: Arctic Ocean: Southern Knipovich Ridge | collected 2010 | reverse complement strand
CTGACTCGCAAATCGTCGTTTTTGGCGTCACCCATTGGGTTCCCCTGTCACTTTGGCATGAAATGCGTGAAATACCTTGTTTTCAAGGTGTTGGCGCAAATCGCGTGCCAAAGCAGGGTAACTCATCTGGGAAATGCGGGCGAATAGGTTTCAGGATTAGAATTCAAAGACCATCATCAACTCGTCCACAGCCTTGGCAAGGCGACTGTTCTTGGATGGGCGGCCGTGTTTCAGCGGCTGGAACTCGTAGAGCCATTCGGAATCGACGAGAAGTGTGTCACTCGGGTCGACGGATGCCGCCAGAGCGTGTTCCAGTACCTTCGTCGAAATGGCCGACGTTGACAGGGATTTCGACGGGCCCTCCATGCTGGACCTTGCAGCCTTGCCAGCCGAAAGGTCAATCAATTCCAATTCGTTTACCGACCAGGTCTGATTATTGCGGGCGATCAGCGTATCGATCACATTGACTCGCTTGTCACGATTGAAATCATGCACCGTATCGATCGCTGCCGGGTCGAAGAACGGTCGAGGGTTATCGCGGGCTTCCAGCACATCGAAGGCATCGACCTTGCCGTCACCCGTGCAGTCGCCGATCAGGTTGCCGAAATAGAAGATGTCGGGCTCAGTCAGACCAGTGTTCTCGTTGGCCAGAAAAGTAACTTCAAGCCACGTGTTCAGGATCGTACGGTCGGGCCAAGTGATCGAAATGCGATCGATGCCGGCGGAGTCCGGTGCCGGTCGAACGCTGACACTTGGCTCGACGTCCACGACGGTCCAGGTTGACGGATCGTCGCTGTTACCCGTCATGAACTGAAAATCCCCGGCCGTGATCAGGCCCGGCAGGTTCGACGCGTCGATCGTGATCCCGTTGATGCCGTGAACGTAGCTGGTGTAATTCAGCGAGCTGGCCGTGCCGCCGGGCAATAGGGGCAGCTTGTCCGTCGCGATGGCATCATCGTCAGAGCGGCCTCGCGTGGGATCGTCCCAGGTCGAGTTGTCGTAGAAGACGTAGCGGCCGACGATTCCCGTCGTCTGATCGAGTTGAAGCACGTACTCCCCTTGGCCCGACTCGGCATGAACGCCGATCAGATAGACTCCCGCCTGGGCAGCCACGAAGCTTAGCGACGCATTGCGACCGTCGCCAGCCGAGTCGTCGTCCGTAACCAGAACCTGACTGTCCGGCCCGACGATGGTAAGGCCGGGGTCCAGGTCGTTTCGCGGATCGCCCAAGAGGCTGTCCAGCGGCGTGGCGGTGTGTACGGTCACCGTCTTGCCTGGCAACGGCGTAATCGCGTACCAGTCGATAGCGCCCGTCTCGGTCAACTCGGCATTATCGAGGTAACCCAACGCGGAACTGCGATCGTCGTCAAGCAACTGCAGCGGGTCGGTCGAATCGTTCGGTTCGGTGTCCAGCGCCATGGCGGCCGTAACGATTAGTGCATATTCCCCTTCGATCGACGAGGTCAGCCGCAAGGTGTAAACGCCGTCGGCCGGGACCACTGCTGCCAGGATGCCCAAACCGTAATTCTCCGCGGCGACCCCCAACGGGTTGTCGAGCCCGGTAGCCAAGACGGTCACTCCGTCGGTGTCGAGCAATTCGAGCACTGCCAAGGAGAAGTCTACGCCGTCTTGCCCGGCCAACACGACATCGATTGGCTGGCCCGCCCGCCCGGTCAGATCGAGCGTGAACAAATCGACATCCGGTTCGGGCGTGGGGTCGATTTGCGGAGTGCTTTGCCCGATCACGGCAAACCGCCCCGAGCCGACGTCAAGGTACGAACCGTCGATCGCCAAGGCCCCGCCTTCGATCGTGTCGCCGACGATAGCTTCCAACGAGGCGTTGCGGTAGATATCCAGCGAATAATCGGAAGCCGCATCGCCGGCAATTCGTACGGCGTAGGTTCCTTCCGCTGCGATAGCCGTCGCCGGCAGGACGACCGGCTCACCCGGCGCCGGCGCGAAGTAGACGCCGGTAACGCCAGGCAGCGAGACTTCAAGCGTGACGCTGGGATCTTCCGGGGTCACTATGGCTGAGATAGTTTGCCCCGCTTCAAGGAAGAACTCGAAATCGTCGTCATCGGCGCCCGGCTGCACGATGCCGTAATTGTTCCGGCTAGCGAAGACCAAGCTACCTTGCGGCCGAAGACGTTCCCACGGCGCGGCCGCAACGAACGTGTGATCGACCGTGAAATCGACAAAGAAATCGCCGCCCGAATAGCCGTCACCCGAAGGCACGGTCGCGACCGGATCCGGCTCGCCGTCGAGATTCAACCCGATCGGGTTCTCGAACTGCCCGTTGCCGCTGTAGAGCGTCAACGTGTAATGATCCTCGGAAAGATTCTCGAACTGTAGCGTGAGCAAGAGATTGTCCGGATCGTAGTTGAGCACGGTCGGCGGGAGCAAGCCGCTTCGTTGTCCGACCAGTGAGACGTCGGTCGGATCGAGGTTGGACTGGTCGACCGTTTCGCTGAACTGGGCCGTGTAAGTTAGCGTTCCATCGGGCGCAACGCTCACGACGTCGCTGCCGAGGATCGAACTGGCGATCACGCGGGGCCCGCCCACGTCGAGCATGAGTTGCCCGCTGAACGGCTCCAACGGCTGCCCTTGCACATCCAGGACGGAACCGGCCGCCATGGCCACGTCGTACAACCCGGGGGACAGTACCGGCAAGTCGAACACAACCGTATTGCCATCGACGACCGTCATACCTACGGCCGGATAACCGCCGATCGTCAAGTCGCCCGCATCCAACGACGTCATCAGGATCGAGTCGTTGAAGTCGACCGTCATTTGCGAGGTCTCGCCATCGACGGCCGCTCCGTCAGCCGGATCGGTGGCAGCCACCTCGAACGGCGCCGGTACCGCCGTATGCCCGCCCACATTAAGAACGTATTCTCCCGGTGACTGACCCGCCGCCAAAACATGGACCGTATAAGTGCCCGTCTCGGTTGCGCCAAAGGTCATCAGCGCGTTGCGCCCGTCGGCGGCGCCGTTGTCGTCGGTGGCCACGAGCGTGCCAGCAGGGTCGTAGAGTTCGACGATCGGATCCAGGCCGTTGGTGAACTCCAGCGGCCCGTCGCCCGGGGTGAAGGTTTCGATCGTCAGCAGATCTCCCGCGTTGGCTTCGATGGTGTAATGATCGACCTGAGCAAGCGCCTTTTCGACCGAATAGGAATCGATCACCAGTCCACCGTTGGCCCCATTGGCCCCGTCGTCGATCGAGAGGAACTCGAACGTGGCCGATTCGGCGTCGACGATCACGCGCATTGAGCCGAAGTTGCTGTTGTAGCGTACTTGACTATCCGGGATGGCGGGACGGAACCCATAAATCGAACTTCCGCCAAGCCCCGTTGTGAAGTAAGCGATATTGTCTCGATTCACGCGCTCGTAGTCGTGATCGTGTCCGGCGAAGACGGCGTCGGCCCCCCACTCGGCGAACGGCCACTGCATATCCAGATTGCTGCGGTGCATGCCTGAAGAAAACGGCGTATGGTGGAAGTAGACGAACTGCCAGGGCAATGTTGACTGCTCCAGGCCGTTTTGCAGCCAAGCCTTTTGGGCAGTCATCGAGGCGTCGTCGACCACCGCCTGATCGCTGTCGACGGAAAAGAAGTGGACCGGGCCCCAAGTGAAATCGTAGTAGCTGTTATATGCGTCGTGTACACCGTCCGGCAGCCTCCCGCCTGCCGGATCCTCCTGGAAATAGTTGAGGTAGTCGACAATGTCGCCGCCGCTGGAAACGCCATTGTTGCTGTCGTGATTGCCCACCGTGGGAAAGAACCGCGGGATGTCGGCCGTCTGCTCGGGATACTTCTGGTCGCTTCGTCCGAGAATGTACTCGCCGTAGAATTGTCCGACCGCGGTCGTCCACCCGGAACCCTCGGAGTCGAGTGAGAGATAGTTGTTATCACCCGTCGTAATGATCAGATCGGGGTCCCAACTCTTGACCATCTCGGCCACATTCCCTTCATTTTGGCTGCCCGACCCATAATCTCCAAACGCGGCAAACGTGACCGGTGGGCCGGGTGGAGTACCGGGGGCATCATCGAGAATCGCACCCAGCACCGTGCCCGTTAGCGTGATATCTTGGACCGCGGCGAGCGGATCCGCAGACTGCGTCTCGAAATCCGCGTCCCGGGTAACCACGAGGTTGTAATCGGTGGCGACGCCGGCGATTCGCACGTAGTAAACCTGGGGCGCCAGATCGATCGTCCTGTCGAGAAAACCGGGAATAACCCGATCGACATCGGTTCCCTCGATACCGGCGGCCAACAGGTTTAGCCCGGCATCGTAAAGCTCGAGTGTCACCGCGTCCGAGGTGAATCCCTCCAGGGCCAACGTGGCCGATTGCCCGTCGTCCAACGCGAAGCGATACCAGTCGTCCGCGCCCTCGGTCGTGCCGAGCAGGGCCGTACGATGTCCCGTGCCCCCGACTAGGGAGAAAAAGCCCGGATCAAGGTCCTCGGCCATGGGCAATGCGTCGTTGCTCGGTCCATCGTGCGATTCCGACTCGACCGCGGCGCCGAGGATCAATTGCAGCGAATAGGTCCCGATCGCGTCTGCCGTGTCAAACAGCGCCACCTGATAAGTGCCCGAGAGCGTCAGCGGGACGACTTGAAGCACGGCGTCCTGACCGATCGAACCGGCCGCGGCCGAACCCAGCAACGTGCCGTCCGGCGCGCGTAGTTCGACCGAAGGCTGCAACGCGACCCCCGGATCGGCGACCAGTGTGACGGTCTGCCCGGTGTCCAGGTCGATGGTGAAACGGTCCACATCGAATGTCGAAGCAATACTCCCGGCAACCGCTGCTTCGTAGACCAGACTGCCGAGCGGCATCTTCGGCTGAAGCAGCAAGGGCAACGGGCCGATTAGGTCGGCGTCGGTCGAGAAATAGACCACAAAATCCCCGCCGGCTGTGCCATCGCCGGAAGGAACCGTCAAAACCGGATCAAACTCGCCGTCCAAGTCCCAGCCGACCAGATCCTCGAAATGCTGATCGCCGCTCAACAGCGACAGTGTGTAGGCGTCCTCGGGCAAATCGGCGAACTGTAACCAGAGCGTACGCCCAAAACCATCCAGGCCGAAGCCTACTGGCGCGTGCGACCCGCTGAACTGGCCGGTCAACAGCACGTCGCTCAGGTCAAGCTCCGCTGCATCTATCGTCTCATCGAATCGGGCCACATAGAACAGATCGCCCGTGCCAATCACGTCACCCTGCCTAAGCGACGAAGCGATCACCCGCGGCGGTGTGGCATCGAGGTAAAAACTCCCGACGTACAGTTCGATCGGCGTGCCTTGCAGATCGAGGATCGCCCCGCCGGCAATTTCCACCGCGTAGTCGCCGTCTGCCAGATCGGGTAGGCCAAAGACCACCGTATCGACATCGACCACAGTTACCGCCGTGGCTGGCAGTCCCCCGATCATCAAGTCGGATGCCTCCAGCGAGCTGAGCAACACACTGTTACTGAAGTCGATCGTCATCTGCGAGGGCACCGATAACAGCACCGCACCATCCGCCGGATCGATGGCCGCCACTTCGAACGCTGGCGTCGGCCCGGTGTTACCTGTGATGTTCAATACGTATTCGCCGCTACTGGCGCCGCCGGCCAACACCCGCACCGTGTACATTCCCGTAGTTGTGGCCGTGTGCGTCAGCAGGGCGTTGTGGCCGTCGGGGTCGCTGTTGTCGTCGGTGGCCACCAGCGTCCCACTGGGATCGTACAACTCGAGCACCGGGTCCAGAGCATTGACAAACTCGCCCGGCCCATCTGCGGGCGTGGCCGTGGAGATGTCTAGTTTATCACCACTTTGGACACTCACCGAGTATCCATCTGATCCGGGCGAGGTGCGGAAGACGTAGGCCGAACCGGAAGCCTCTCCACCGTCGTCGTCACCAGAAGCTCCCACGATTGCCGTATCGCCACCGATAGACACGGATTCGCCAAAAAAGTCACTTCTGGCTGCGTCGGCGGCAGTCAGCTTCTGCTGTTGGGTCCACTGACTACCGTCGAATCGGAACACATAGGCCGAGCCGGAATACGATTCAGTGTCGCTGTCGTGATAAGCCCCCACGATTGCCGCGTCACCACTAATGGACACGGAATACCCAAACCCATCTTCGCTGGCGGCGTCGCCGGCAGTCAGTTTCTGCAGTTGGATCCACTGGCTACCATCAAACTGAAAGACGTAGGCCGAGCCGGAATCCAAGCCGTCGTCGTCGTCACGATGAGCTCCCACGATTGCCGCGTCACCACTAACGGAGACGGAGAAGCCAAAATAGTCCATGTTGGCGGCATCGTAGGCAGTCAGCTTCTGCTCTTGCACCCACTGGCCGCCATCAAACTGAAAGACGTAGGCTGAACCGGAATCTGATTCGCCGTCGTCGTCCCCATATGCCCCCACGATAGCCGTGTCGCCGCTAATGGACACGGAACGGCCAAAATAGTCGCCTGCGGCTGCGTCGTCGGCAGTCAGCTTCTGCTGTTGGATCCACTGGCTACCATCGGTGCGGAAGACGTAGGCCGAGCCGGCCCACGATCCACCGTCGTCGTCAGCATAAGCCCCCACGACTGCCATGTCGCCGCTGATGGACACGGAGAAGCCAAACTGGTCCTTTGCGGCTGCGTCGTCGGCAGTCAGCTTCTGCTGCTGGACCCACTGGCTGCCATCAAACTGGAAAACGTAGGCCGAGCCGGAATCCGACGCAACGCCGTCGTCACGATACGCCCCCACAATTGCCGTGTCGCCGCTGATGGACACGGAACGGCCAAAATAGTCGCCGAGCCTCGCGTCGGTGGCAATCAGTTTCTGCTGTTGGATCCACTGGCTGCCATCAAACTGAAAAACGTAGGCCGAGCCGGAATTCGATCCACCCCAGTAGTCATCAAGCCAGGCCCCCACGATTGCCGTGTCGCCGCTGATGGACACGGAATAGCCAAACCGGTCATCTCCAGCCGCATCGTTGGCAACTAGCTTCTGCTCGGTCACTGCATCCCTAAAGTCCACATGGCCCAGCACTGTCGTGGTTGGTGTAAGGACTTGGGGCGCCAGGCCGTCGTTGCGCTCGGTATCGAAATCCGCGTTGCGAGTAACTACGAGACTGTAGTCCACTGTAGAAGTGCCCGTTATGCGTGCAAAGTAACCGTTCGGATTGCCATCGCTGGTGGTGTCCACGAAGTTGTTGATTACCTGGTTGGCATTGATCGCCGCCGTACCCATGGCCAACAGATTCAGGCTGTCGTCGTACAACTGGAGCGTTACGTCGGCCGCACTCAGCGCCTTCAGGACCAGTGTGGTCGACTCGCCGTCCTGGAGCGTGAAGCCGTACCAATCCGCCGAAACGTCGAGCGTACCGAGCACGGCGCCGCGCTGGGCCAACCCACCCAGGGCGAGGAAACTGCCGTCGAGATCCTCTGCCGAGGCCGCGTCATTGTTGGTCGGGCCGTCGTGTGATTCTTCTTCAACGGCCGCGTTGAGAATCAATTGCACGGTGTAGCTGCCGACGCTGTCGGCTGCACTGCCGACGGTCAGCGTGTACGTACCGGCGCCGCTAGTGGGAACCACCTGCAACACGGCATCCTCGCCCATCGCGCCGGCGGTTGTCGTGCCGATGGACGTGATCGCGGGATCGAACAGTTCTACCGTCGGCTGCAACGTGGCGTCGGGATCGACGACCAGGCTTACCGTTTGACCGTCGTCCAGGTCGATCGTGAAACTGTCGCTATCGCCGGCCACGGCGATCGAGCCGGTGACCACCCCATCGTAAATCAGGCTTCCCAGCGGGGCTTTCGCCTCCAGTGGCACCGGATAGGGCTGGGAACCCGCTTCCCCGCGAAAATGCACCACGAAATCGCCGCCAGGCACCGCGTCACCGGACATGTTCGGCGGGATCGGCCAGACCAGCGGCTCGCCGTCGAAATCCCAGCCTAGCAAGTCTTCCAACTGCCCGTTGCCGCTTAGAAGGGTCAACGTGTAGTTGTCATCAGGCAGCGCGGAATACTCCACCGTCAATGTTGAACTCTCCGGATCGTAGGTGAACGCATCCGGCGCATACGTGCCGGTCACCTGCCCCACCAGTTGCACGTCGGTAGAATCGAGGAGCGACTCATCGAGTTTCTCGTCGAACTGGGCCGTGTATAGCAGCGCTCCGGTCAGCACGGCATCGCCCTCTTGGATCGAAGTGCCGATCACACGGGGGCCATGGGTATCGACAGTCAGCGTGCCGGCGTACGACTCGATCGGCGTGCCTTGAAGGTCGAGAATCGCCCCGCCGGCAATTTCCACGGCGTACACGCCGTCTGCCAGATCGGGTAGGTCAAAGACAAGCGTATCGCCATCGACCACAGTTACCGCCGTAGCCGGCAGTCCGCCAACAGTTACGTCCGATGCCTCCAGGGTGCTCAGCAACACACTGTCACTGAAGTCGATAGTCATCTGCAGTGGATCCGATACCGGCACCGTAGCATCCGTCGGGTCGGTGGCCGCCACTTCAAACGGTGGCGTCGGTCCCGTGTTACCGGAGACGTTCAACACGTACTCGCCGTCACTGCCGCCGCCGGCCAACACCCGCACCGTGTACGTTCCCGTAGCTGTGGCCGTGTGTACCAGCAGCGAGTTGCGACCGTCAGGACCGCTGTTGTCATCGCTACCCACCAGTGCCCCACTGGGATCGTACATCTCGATTACGGGGTCCAAGCCATTGACAAACTCGCCCAGCCCATCCGCGGGCGTGGCCGTGGAGACGTTCAGTTCATCACCACTCTGGACACTCATCGTGTACCGATCTGGTCCGGGTGAGTCCCGGAAAACGTAGGCCGAGCCGGAATCCGATCCGCCGTCGTCATCAAGACAAGCCCCCACGATTGAAGTCTCGCCACTAATGGATACCGAATAGCCAAAACGGTCGTCGACCGCTGCGTCGTCGGCAGTCAGTTTCGGCTGTTGGATCCACTCGCTACCATCAAACTGGAAAACGTAGGCCGAACCGGAACCCGCTCCACCATCGTCATCACGATAAGCACCCACGATTGCGGTGTCCCCGCTAACGGACACGGAATGGCCAAACCGGTCCTCTTCGGTCCCGTCGTCGGCAGTCAGCTTCTGCTGTTGGATCCACTCGCTGCCGTCAAAGCGGAAAACGTAGGCCGAACCGGAATCTGTTCCACCGTCGTCGTCACGATAAGCCCCCACGATTGCCGTGTCACCACTAATGGACACGGAATAGCCAAACATGTCATGTGCGGCTGCGTCATCGGCAGTCAGCTTCTGCTGTTGGTTCCACTGACTACCATCAAAGCGGAAAATATAGGCCGAGCCGGAATTCGTTCCAGCGTCGTCGTTACCATAAGCTCCCACGATTGCCGTGTCACCACTGATGGACACGGAATAGCCGAAATAGTCCCATGCGGCTGCATCATCGACAATCAGTTTCTCTTGCTGGATCCACTGTGTACCATCGAAGCGGAAAACGTAAGCCGAGCCGAAATCCGATCCAGCTTCGTCGTGTAAATAGGCCCCCACGATAGCCGTGTTGCCACTAATGAACACCGAACAGCCGAAATAATCATAGAATGCTCCGTCGTTGGGAGTCAGCTTCTGCTGCTGGATCCACTGGCTGCCGTCAAATTGAAACACGTAAGCCGAACCGGAAGACAATCTGTTGTCGTCGTCACCCCAAGCCCCCACGATTGCAGTGTCGCCACTGATGGACGTCGAAATGCCAAAAGAGTCAAATCCGGCTGCATCGTTGGCAATCAGCTCCTGCTGTTGGATCCATTGGCGACCATCGAAGCGGAAGACGTAGGCCGATCCAGAATTCACTCCACCATCGTCGTCAAAGTACGCCCCCACGATTGCCGTATCCCCATCAATAGACACCGAATAGCCAAAGTAGTCACTTGAGGCTGCGTCGTCAGCGGTCAGCTTCTGTTGCCGGGAGAGCGCATGGCCCAGCACGGTTTGGGCCGGTGCAAAGTCTTGGGGTAGCGCCGAGCCCTGGTTCGGCTCGGTATCGAAGTCGGCGTTGCGGGTGACTACGAGGCTGTAATCCGTCGTGGAAGTGCCCGTTATGCGTGCAAGATAGCTGTCCGGACTGCCATCGCTGGTAGTGTCCACGAAATTGTTGATCACCTGATTCGCGTTGTCTGATGCCACGCCCGTGGAAAGCAGATTCTGGCTGCTGTCGTATAATTCGAGCGTTACGTCGGCCGCACTTAGCGTCTTCAGGGCCAGTGTGGTCGACTCGCCGTCCTGGAGGGTGAAGCCGTACCAGTCCTCCGAAACGTCAAGCGTACCGAGCACCGCGCCACGTTGGGCCAAACCAGCCAGGGCGAGGAAACTGCCGTCGAGATCCTCTGCCGAAGACGCGTCGTCATTAGCCGGGCCGTCGTGCGATTCTTCTTCGACGGCCGCATTGAGAATCAGTTCCACGGTGTAGCTGCCCACACTATCGGCTGCGCCGCCGACGGTCACCGTATATGTGCCGGCACCGCTGGTGGGAATCACCTGCAACACGGCATCCGTTCCCGCCGCGCCGGCGGTTGCTGCGCCGATAGACGCGCTCCCCGGATCGAACAGTTCGACCGTCGGCTGCAATGTGGCCCCGGGATCGACGACCAGGCTGACCGTTTGACCGTCGTCCAGGTCGATCGTGAAACTGTCGGTCTCGCCGATTAGGGAAATGTCGTCGGCGGCCGTGTTTTGGTAGATCAGGCTGCCTAGCGGGGCGACCGCTTCCAAGGGCGTTGGGAACGGGCCGACCGAGAGCATGCGGCGGTCCTCGAGCTGCTCGAGCCGAGGGCGAAGTTGGTTCGAGCCGAGAAATCTTGCCCGGGGATGTACATGACGAGCTTGACGCAGTTTTCGCTCCCCAAAATACCGGCCCATGACGGCTACCTCCCATAAGTTGTCGAATTATCTATCCGGCCATCAACCAGCCCGATTATAGTTGTTATACCACATTTCCCGGCTATGTCAACCACCCCCTAACCTCAGAATGTGGCCACCTGCAGTGGTTTTGCCTCTGACTGGTAGTCTAGCTGCTACTCGGCTTTCCACGCTTCGTCGGTTCGCCCTGCTGGGTGGTGATTTCGCTCGACAGAATATGTGTCCTCTACAATACGAAACACGACATCCTCCACGAATCGTTTGCCGTAACTCGCGCCAAAGACGGACAACTCATTATCAGCCGCGTATGGCCCGACGAAAAGCCTGTCAAGATCATCTGCGCTACGGAGGAGGCCAAGTATCGATGTAGCAGCATGCTGGTCGCTGGACAGAATGAATTGTGAGGGGGAAGAGTCATCCTTTTGCAGCCAGTCCTGTTGAACCATGTCTCGGATTTCACGCAAGACCGCAGCCCGCAACTCTTCCTCAGAGTCATTGTCCTCGTCACAAAGGCCACCCAATTCAATACGACGCTGGACATCCTCGTGATGCCGTTTAATAACTTGTTCTACAAGTTGAGCTTCAACGAGACCGTCACAATTGGCGAGACACTTCACGACCAGTAACTTCCAAAGATATCTTCTGTCCCAACGTACTGCGACGGACCGAGGAGACGGTTCAATCCCCTCTTGTGCAAGTTGATGCCTAAGGTCGTCAACCGCCAATAGCGCCTTTCGCAGAACATTCCGGCGCAAGTCGTTCTCCGTGGCGATCGTTCGCACCAGCACTTGGAAAGTCAGCTTTTCATCCAGAACCGTTGGTCCGCTGATTGATTCGTGGCGGCGCCAGTGCCTTTGGGCCTCATCATCTCTTATCGCCTTCCAGCTTGAGACACGTTCTGGAGCCCGATCCTCTCCCAAGTGTAATTCATCAATCGCATAGATCATTGCAGCCATTAGCCGTAGCCGCACTTGTCGATCTATTCCCACGATCGCGACATTATCCAAGTCGTCCCACGACGCTCTACCCTCAGCGTTCCTTATAGGACGGTGACCTCGGCATATCTCTCCGAGAATCCTGGATTCGTTTTCATTTTCAAATCCGAGAACTTGCCATTTATCGGCGAGTTTCTGCGTAATGCTGATTGCGTGCTCTCTCCGTACCCGATCTCGGCCTGCCGCCGTTGCATTTTGCTCTTCAGTCCCTACCATTCCCAGGTCGTGGTAGTGAAAAACCAGCGTCAAGAAGAAGAGTTCGTCGTTGGAAAGCTCGGCCAACAATTCACTTGGCAGTAGAAGGCCACCGATACACTCCACCGCCGCAGCATGTTCTGGCCCATGGTTCGTACCGCTAGGAAAAGTCGACAATGTGTGCGGAAGCAGCTGAACGGCTTCCGCGATGAGGTGTTCCGCACGGCGATGCAAACTTGCATCGCGCGAACGAAGTGCATCACGAACCCGCATCTTGCTGTGAGTGGAGTCGATCATGCTTGAACCTTACTGTGCCCAATAGATGCTGCTGTGCCGTTCAACAGGTGGTGGACGACCGATTCCATCAGCTTCTCGCCGTCGGACTGGCATTGGGTTAGCTTGGATTCCAGGTCGTCGCAGAGGCTCATCAGTTGATCGACCTTGGCAACGATGCGTTTCTGTTCGGCCAATGGGGGTAGCGGAATCACGGTGCTCGCAATACGCATCAACGCGAGCTTGGGTTGAGCCTGTTGGTTTGTCTTCTGGACGAACTGCGACTGAATCAACTCGCTACGCAAAGCAAGCAAGAGGTACTGCTTGTCGATCTCACCGAACATCAATTTCGCCGCGTTCTCCGTCAAGTGCATTCGATTTAGCTCTGACGGCACGTCCCCGACCTTTCCAATGGTCGCGCCGACGATGACCACATACAAATCGGTATCTTGAATGATGTATCGCTTCAATAACTCATGTGTGTCCTCGTTGATGTATTTGAGGTCGCTAGTGACGACTGTCTGGTCTTTCATGTCCGTTACGCGGATGTATACATACGGCGTCCTCGTTGGGCTGAACGCCACGCCCTTCGGAAGTCGTTTTCCACCCTTGACACCTGCAAAGTCGCCAATGCGTTCCCAAGCCCAACCTTCTGGCAAGTCGAGTTCGCATTCATCCGCCGAGATTTCTGGCAGCGGTTTGTCCGATCGCATTTCCCATTGCCTGAGAATCTCGGCTTTCGCGTACCGTGCCCGATTGATCAAGTGCTGAACGGGTTCATCGTTTGGATCTTGCGGGACGAGTTTGCCTTGGACGGCGAGTTGGAGGATGGTTTGGCGGAGTTGTTGGACGGTTTGGGGGGTGTCGTAGAGGAGGTCGAAGTTCTTGGCGATGCGGTGCCAGTGGCGGGTGGACTGCTTGGGCGTGGTGGCCGTGGTCAAGGCCGCGTGGGAGGCCCGGCAGAGCCGCTCCCGCGTCCGAGAACGCGCCTGCTGCCACTGCTCCAACTCGTCGCAAAGGGACATCAACTCGTCCACCTTCGCCACAATGCGATGCTGCTCGGCGAGGGGAGGCACTGGGATTGGAATGGACTTCATTCTCGACTGATTTAGCTTTAGGCGAGTAGTTCCGGTAACTCGACCTGCATAGTTAGCAACGTTCAGGCATTGGCACAAGAAGCGATTGAGCACTCCCGTACCTCGCAGAACGTGGGCATGGTTATTAACCCAACTCTTGCCTGATATCACGTACGCCTTTGGTCTGTGATGATCTAAGAAAGGCACACCATCCTCCCCCAGCAACACTAGCTCTTCATCGAAAAGATAGTCGTCGATGAAGCCAACCTGCTGAGTCGCGCCATAGTACGGGAAAAGCGTTTGCTCGGCCTTTCCAGATATTCGCTGTTGGCGTTCTGACTTGTTGACTGGAACTCTCTGGTTGTCGAGTATCGCGACCACCTCCTCAAGCCTGCGCCACCTCCAGTCCTTTGGTATGGCGTACTCTCCTTCGCCAGTATCTGCGCAGATGTCGAGTATCGAGCTTCGAGTAAGTCTACTTCGTACGGCAAGTTCGACTATCAGTACTCGCAGCTTCTGCACACCATTCGGCGCATCGGCCAGCAGATCAAAATGCTCGGCAAGAATGTCGGGAACCATTACTTCGCGCCTCCCAACGCTTCCATGAACTCATCGCGGAGGCGGTTGCGGGTGTCGGCGATCTGCCCCAATAGCTCTTGGTAATCCTTCAACAGCTCCTCGGGATCGCCGGGGCCCGTGTCGGCGTTGTGGGGGTTCTTGATGTCGAGGTTGTAGCCGCCCTCGATGATCTGCTTCAACGGGACCTTCCAGGCCTGCTCGGTGGTCGTGCGTTTCTTCCACCACTTCTTCTCGGGCTCGAACTCCTCGATCCGCATGGGCTTCGTCTTGCTGTACGACTTGTAGCCCGGCGGGTAGGGGTGCTCGTAGAACCAGACGTTGCGGGTCTTCTCGCCCTTGGTGAAGAACAACAGGTTCGTCTTGATGCCCGTGTAGGGGCTGAACACGCCGTTGGGCAGTCGGACCACGGTGTGCAGGTTGCACTCGGTGAGCAGCTTTTCCTTGATGCGGGTTTTCACACCCTCGCCGAAGAGGGTCCCGTCGGGCAGGACGTTCTCTGCCCGTTCGCGGCGCGTCAGAGGCGGCTGCCCGTAGGCGACGTGACAGATCAGGTCGAACGCCCCGAAATCTTTACCCACCTCGTCGGCCAAAGCTTCCAGCAGGACGCCCTGTTCTTCCAGTTCCCCGAGAATCGCTTCCTTGCGCTGGGCGGAGTTCCAGCCGGTGAGGAAATCGTCCAACGAAGCAAATTCTTCCAACACCGCCTTGCGGGTGTAGTCTTTGAGCGACTCGGTGATCAGTTTGCCATCCTTGCCGTAGTATTGCACCCGCTCGGCCACCACGAAGACCGGCACATCGTCGACGTAGTATTTCTTGCGAGGTCCTGATGGTCCTCCGCCCCCTTCGCCTTCGTCTTCGCCGTCCTGGCCGTCGGGACCTTCGTTCTCGTCGTCCGGCGTTGGATCGTTGTCTTCTTCTTCGTCTTCCGGCGGGACAATCGGGTCATCGGGGCCCGGCTCATAGATTTGTACCGGATCGCCGTCGAAATCGGAGTCGGCGAACAGTTCCGTCGCCTTCTTGAAGTCCATGATGGTGAAGAAGAACTTGTTGTAGTCCTCGTTGATTCGCGTGCCGCGCCCGATGATCTGCTTGAACTCGGTCATCGACTTGATCCGCTGGTCCAGCACAATCAGCTTGCAGGTCTGTGCGTCGATGCCCGTGGACATGAGCTTCGACGTGGTGGCAATGACCGGATAGCGACACTCCGGATCGATGAAGTTGTCCAACTCGGCCTTGCCCTCGGGGTTGTCACCGGTAATCCGCATGACGTACTTGTGATTCTCGGCCACCATGTCGGGGTTGGCGTTGACCAAAGCCTGCCGCATTCGCTCGGCGTGGTCGATGTCCTCGCAAAAGATGATGGTCTTGTCGTAACGGTCGGTGCCCTTGAGCAGTTCGGTGACTTTCCGGGCCACCAGTTCGGTTCGCTGGTCCAGGACGAGCGTTTTGTCGAAGTCCTGCTGGTTGTAGGTGCGGTCCTCGATCTCGCTGCCGTACTTGTCCAGCTTGCCAGCCGTGGGTCGCCAACCCATGAGGTCTTTGTCGAAATCGATCCGGACGACTTTGTAGGGGGCCAGAAAACCGTCCTCAATGCCCTGCCGCAAAGAGTACGTGTAGACCGGATCGCCGAAGTAGTGGATGTTCGAGACATCACAGGTTTCCTTCGGCGTGGCCGTAAGCCCGATCTGGGTGGCGGCGGAGAAGTATTCGAGGATTTCCCGCCATGCCGAGTTCTCGCGGGCGCTGCCGCGGTGGCATTCGTCGACGATGATCAAGTCGAAGAACTCGGGCGAGAACTGTTTGTAGACGTTCTTCTCTTCTTCCGAACCGGAAACCGCCTGGTAGAGCGATAGGTAGATCTCGTACGACTTGTCGGCCTGACGGTTCTTGATCTTGGTCATGGCCCCCCCGAACGGCTTGAAATCGTTCGTGCGGGTCTGGTCGACGAGGATATTTCGATCGGCCAGGAAGAGGATGCGTTTCTTGACGCCCGCCTTCCAGAGACGCCAGATGATCTGAAACGCCGTGTAGGTCTTGCCGGTGCCGGTCGCCATCACCAAGAGTATACGGTCTTGGCCCTTTGCGATCGCCTCGACCGTGCGGTTGATGGCGTTGAGCTGGTAGTAGCGCGGCGTCTTGCCGCTGCTGTCGGCATAGTAGTCCTGGGAAACGACGGGCTCGGTGGCCTGGGTGATCCCTTTCCACTTGCAGTAGTGTTGCCATAGCAGGGTGGGGCTGGGGAAAGCGTCCAGTGGCAGCTCCTGCTCCACTTGGCCGAACGTGCCAGTGTGATCGTGGAAAAGGAAGCCATCGCCATTCGAGCTGAACACAAACGGGAGATCGAGGGCCTTCTTGTCGGCATATTCCAGGGCCTGCTGCATTCCCGCGCCGACGCTGTGGTTGTTGTCCTTGGCCTCGATGACCGCGATGGGGATGTTGGGCTTGTGGTAGAGGATGTAATCGGCCCGCTTGGCTTTGCCTCGACTGACCGTCTTGCCCTTAACGATGACTCGGCCCTTCGTGAAGGAGACCTCCTCGCGGACCTGCGCATGGATATCCCAACCCGCCCCTTCGACAGCCGGGGTGATGTACTTCGTACAGATGTCACGTTCGCTGAGGGTTTTCTTGTTGATGTTTGTCACGGTCTGCAAATCCTAATGTGCGGTCGTAAGCCGTCCTGAACGGCTCGCCGAGTTGTTCCTGTTCTTTATGAGGCGGGCGATCTTCAAGGATTATCGTCCGACTAAGTTGTTATTGGCTTGTCCATGATAGAGCTTTCCATTACGCCGTTCCAGCAGTTCCTTCTCTACAAGGTAGTCCACTTCATCGGAAATCACCTCGCGGAGTTGTGAGCTTGTTGTCCGGAAGCCGAACAGCCGCGATGTTTCAGCAACTGCCTCCTCCCTGGCCACACCCAAGTGAACCTGTGCAATTGTGAGGATCGCCGAGCGGATCTCCGCGGGTGGCAGCATATCTGGCTTGCGCAGTGTCTGCGAAGACACGTTGGACCGGTCTCTTACGGGCACCTGATCTTGTTCGCCTGAAGATAGAAAAACACCGTCTTGATCAATCCTTTTGCTGTAGGTGGCGTGACAGATCGCTTGGTCCACGGCTTGTGCGATTCTGGATCCGGCTCTCCGTAGTCCCCAAAGCTGGGTGATGCGACGAGCAATCTCGTCTTGATGGATCGGTCCTTCGATTCGGACAATCCGCCTCACGATGTTAGCGAGTTGTGGAGTTGAAGCGTTGTGAATGTCATCTGCCAGTATGATGTCGAACGAGGCCTCGACATACGGTCTTGACAAATCCGTGGCATCGCAATCTGCTTCCTCCTCCTCCTCCTCCCCATCCTCTCTCTCAATGGCGCACTTCGTGGGTGGTGATTCGGCCTGATCACTGCAATCACGATTCGCATTGTCCCGCCTCGCCCACTCAACCTTGGCGTTATCTATTGCAGCCACCGTCTTGCGGAGTTGATCATCTGGCCGATTAAACCAATCGGTACTCCATATGCGATGGATGATCCACCCACGATCTTCGAGGACCTGCTGACGCAACCGATCACGGTCACGCGCTGAGCGAGACGAATGGTAACTGGCGCCGTCACACTCGATTCCCAGCAAGAAGCGACCGGGCAGTTCGGGATCTACCACCGCCAAGTCAACATAAAACCCGGCTACGCCAACTTGCGGCACCACTTGGTATCCGCAAGATGCAACTGCCCTGGCAACCTCGTTCTCGAACTCAGAGTCGGGATCTCGTTCGGATGGCACCCCGACTTCCATCTTCCCGGTTTGGGCATATTTCAGATATACCTTTAGGGCTTAGGCTCCTCGTGCGCGAGCTCGATTCAAGTCGATGTCTTCCGCAACAATGGATGAGAAGACTTCACACCGCTCACGAGATCGGGTAATCAGCACATTCAGCCGCCGTTCGCCGCCGTCATTGGACAGGGGGCCAAAATTCATCGCCATGTATCCCGACTCATCTTTGGCATAGCCCACGGAGATAAAAATGACATCCCGTTCATCTCCCTGGATGTTCTCAAGGTTCTTCACAAAGAATGGCTCAGGGCTGGAGGTGGCGAAGAATTCTTCGAGACTAGGGTCTTTGCGGCGGCGAAGTTCCAACTCGTCCAATACTGCATCGCGTTGGGAGACAGAAAAGGTTCCGACGCCGAGTGTTTTCGTGGGGCACTCCCGCGCATGTGCAATAATGGCGTCGGCGACTGCCTTGGCTTCAATTCTGTTGGTAGCCGACCGCCCTCGATCAAACACGCCGTCCTCGATATGGCGAAAGAATACACCTTGCCCAAAGGAGCCGTCTGAGGGGCTCGGTATCACGAATAACTTATCGTCGTAGAATTCGTGATTGGAAACAGCAATCAGAGAATGATGGCGACTGCGGTAGTGCCATCGAAGCATCCTTTGCGGTACGTTTTGCGCACAACACAGACCGAGGATACTCTCCATATCGCCAGCGTGGAGCTCGTCCGTATCCGTGTCATCACTTTCATCACCCGCAACGCGGCTGAAGAACCGAGTAGGCGGCAACTGTCGTTCATCGCCAACGACAGCAACTTGCTGCGATCGAGCGATCGCCCCCAGAGCATCAACAGGCCGCACCTGACTTGCTTCGTCGATCAACAGCAAGTCAAAATCCAAGACCCCCGGCTCCAGGTACTGTGCAATCGAAATGGGGCTCATCATGAAAACGGGCTTGATTGCCTGAACCGCCCGGCCTGCTTGAGCGAGCAATTTTCGCAGAGGGAGATGACGCCGCTTTTTTTGGATTTCACGTCGCACTAAGCCGACTTCACCTACGTTAGAACTGCTGCCATTCGGCAAACCTTGGTGATGCGCGAGAGCCACCTCGTGTTTCGCCAATTCGATGCGAGCGGTATCCATTTGCCGAAACTTTTCCAGCAGCAGCTCGTGCGACAGTCCGTTGAACTGAGCAAGTTCAGGGTTTATGCTCAACACTTCCCGCATAAGTGCCTCGTAATAGGCCAACTCATACCGATTTCCAGCCGACTTGGCGTCGATTTCCCCAGTTTCGATGCGCGTAGTCAGCTCCGCCAACCCCTCGGTTTCGAGCTTGCGACGCCGTATATAGTAGGCGGTCCATTTTGTGATCGACTCCGTATCAGCTTGCCACTCAGAAAGCCGGGCTTGCAACTCGGGCAATGGCAGAAGCCGAAGATCGGTAACACTGAACGCGATGTTCGCATTAAGTCTGAGAAGCTTCGCCAGATCCTGAACATTCTCTAGCAGAGGCTTCAAATCACCAGCGACCTGCTTGACCAAGCTAGCGATGTGCTCCAGCGTATCTAGCCTTGCCATCACCTGACGAAAAGTCTCTGGAATGTCCGCTGAACGGCAATCACCTTCCCATCGGCAAATCGCAAGCAGCGAGGACCAATCCGATTGCAGGTGGTTCCACAAACTGCCAAAGGCTCGTTTCCCAAGCTGCTTTGTATTGTCGCTTTCCAGGAGAACGCGTGCGTTTCGACCCTCGATCAGAGTATCCAGTATTTCTAGGCGATCTTTCAGTGACTTGGGGGGTGGATCCACTAGAATGCCCCGCAAAGTCGCTTGAGCATCACGATATGCAGGCACAAAAAAGCGAAACCACGATCGCCCATGTGCCGCCAAACTCCGTCTGGCGGCCGTTACGTCCATACGCCGACCGGATTCGGTCACGACGTTCTCTAGTTTCTCATTGCATGCCGCGTATGCAAGTCCACTTTCAACAAGCGTGTCAATCTGCTTGCGTTGTCTTTGCCACACTTCGTCACCAAGGCTCTTGCGATCCATCGTAGGGGCACTGGTCAGCCTTTGGCCCAGGCGAGCAAGTGTGGCCGATTCCATTGCAGTTGCCCCCAGGGGAACTTGAAGCACTTTTGCGAGTTGCTCAGTCACTTGCATCAACTGCTTCACGCGATCGGCAATGCCTGGAATCAGGCTTGATAAACGGTCAACATCCATTGGCAGCACCGCTTCAAGTTCGACTCCGCGCCACGGATTCTCTCGGGGAGTGCCGATCTCCTTGACATGGATGGCAAGATCCCGAAGAAGGTTGAGTTTCTCGCGAAACTGTGAACGAGTCCAAGTTAGCGGATCCTGGAGTTGGAAGTTTGCGGGCTGGATTCCCAAGGCACGCAACCTTACTAACTGGCCTAGTATCTGGTACGGTGTAACCTCGCAGCGATCCAACTTGGCATGAATCGATTGGCAATATCGATTGAGCTTGTCTCGGCATTCCTTCAGTTCTTCAGCGTGCCGAGCAACATCCTTGGCGGCTGGGTGCCCCAACTCCAGGGTACGCCCCAGATCCTGCACCACGGTCCGCTTGTTGGCCTTGTTGCTATGCAGCTCCAGACACATATCCCCGAGACCAATATTTACCAAGCGGCGTTTTACCACCTCCAGGGCAGCCATTTTTTCGGCGACGAACAGAACTCTTTTGCCTGCCTTGACCGCTGCAGCGATCATATTGGCAATTGTTTGCGATTTTCCTGTTCCCGGTGGCCCTTGGACTACCAGATTGCGCCCTCGCTTCACCTCTTCGATAACCAGCGTCTGTGAACTGTCCGCGTCAAGGATGTGGACCATGTCGATCGGGTCGAGCACATTATCGATGTTTTCGTCCTCACCGCATAAAGGAGACGCATCACGAAACCCGTCTTGGAGCAGCTCTCTGACCAAGGAATGCTGATCGAGTCTCCTCTCCTGTGGCCAGGTTTCCGGGTCCAAATCCCGGTACATGAGGAACTTTGAAAAGGAGAAGAACCACAGGACAATGTCGTTCGGCAGAACTTCCCATCTCGACTGATTGCCAATAGCTTGGCGGACCGCGTCAAAGTACTCATCTGGCGAGAGGTCCTCGACTTCTGGTACTTCTGGTAGATCGATTCCGAAATCGCTCTTCAGCCTTGCCTGAAGGGACAGGTTGGTAGTGATATCATCGTCGGTATAGCTAGTTCCTGTTGATAATAGTCTGTTTTTCGCCGGGAATGGTGCGTTTGGGCGCAGGGTTGGGGCAGTTGTTGTCTCGGCATGAGGTTTTGCGGCATCGTAGGGCGTTATCACGGGTAT
>SDBV01004099.1_pt1 | contig 21100 bp, 40 predicted proteins | sample 2277081 | NCBI WGS metagenome assembly SDBV01 (sample SAMN10402039, study PRJNA504765) | marine sediment metagenome | isolation source: marine sediment core GS10_PC15, 223 cmbsf | place: Arctic Ocean: Southern Knipovich Ridge | collected 2010 | reverse complement strand
GATCGCGTGGTGTCTCGTCTTGCCGCCGCTGCTCATCTTGGTGGCGATCCTGCCTAAGCGCACGGGCGAACGCCCGCGCCGCCCATCGCTCGATGAGCAAGACCGCCACTGGTGACGTCGCGCTCCGCATGAAAGCCACGCCAAGCTAGTCCTCTGTGTCCGCAATTTTGCCGGCGATTGCGGCCTGAGCCGCGGCGAGCCGTGCGATTGGCACGCGGAAGGGCGAGCACGACACATAATCGAGCCCGACTTCATCAAAAAATGTGATCGAGTTCGGATCTCCGCCGTGTTCGCCGCAAACGCCGACCTTGAGGCCCGGCTTCGCCTTGCGGCCGCGCTCCGTGCCAACGCGAACGAGCTCGCCGACGCCTGCCACATCTAATGACACGAATGGATCGACTTTGAAGATCCCGTTCTCTGCGTAGCTCGCCATGATTGGTGCCGCGTCGTCGCGGCTGAGACCGAGGCACGTCTGCGTCAGATCGTTGGTGCCGAAGGAAAAGAAGTCCGCGCCCGTCTCTCCGTGCGCGATCGTAGCAGCCTGCAGCGCGGCCCGCGGAAGCTCGATCATGGTGCCGATCAGGAAGTCGAGCTTCGCACCGGTCTCTTTCTCGACGGTCTTCGCCGTGGAGAGGATCACCTCTCTGAGAATGTCAAACTCGCGGCGATACGCGATGAGCGGGATCATGACCTCTAGCCTGACGGGCTTGTCCGTCTTCTTGGCAGAGCTAATCGCCGCTTCGAAAGCGGCACGGGCCTGCATCTCGGTGATCTCGGGGTAACGGATTGCAAGCCGGCACCCGCGAAAGCCCAGCATGGGGTTGAACTCCGATAGCTCGGCAATGCGGGTTCTGAGCTTCTCCGCGGGCACACGCAGACTGTCCGCGATACCGGCAATCTCACGCTCGTGCTGAGGGAGGAATTCGTGCAGCGGGGGATCGAGAAGCCGGATCGTCACTGGTAGGCCGGCCATGATTTCAAAAATCTGCTCGAAATCAGCGCGCTGCATGGGAAGGATCTTGTTGAGCGCGTCACGCCTTCCAGCCTCGTCGTCCGCCAGGATCATCTCGCGGACGGCGCGGATGCGTGCCTCATCGAAGAACATGTGCTCGGTTCGGCAAAGCCCGATACCCTCTGCACCGAAGTCGCGCGCCTGTCGCGCCTCACGCGGCGTATCGGCATTGGCGCGCACGCCCATGCGTCGTTCCTCGTCGGCCCAACTCATCAACGTCATGAACGCACCCGACAGCTCTGCCTGGCGCATCTTGGCACGTCCAAGAAGAACCTCGCCTCTGCTGCCATCGATAGTAATGACATCACCCTTGTTGAGGAGGTGCTTACCGGTCTGCAAGGTCCCCGCCGCCTCGTCGATGCGAAGCATACCCGCGCCTGAGATGCAGGGCCGACCCATGCCGCGCGCCACCACCGCCGCGTGGCTGAACGAGGTGGAGCCGGTCCGCGATGCCGTGACCCCGGACGAGGCGAAGCGCATCCAGGCGCACGTCGACGCGGAGATCGACCGGGCGAAGGCGAGGGAGGACGCGGCCGAGGCCAGGGCGGAGGAGGCAGGCGGCGTGAGGGTGTTCCGGCGCAACGCGATCGTGCTCGGTGCCATGGTGGCCCAGCTCTCCCGGGTCATGATGAAGCTCCCGGCGAAGCTCGAGGAGGCGGTCGACGGGGAGGTGAAGCTCACGCCGAGGGAGCTCATCGCGATAATGCGGAGCACGTCGAGGGTGGCGAAGGAGACGGTCGAAACGATGAGGATGGCGATGGTGCTCGAGCGTCTGCTCCTCGGCCAGCCCGGGGAGATCGTCGAGATCCGTGACGGTGACATGACCGAGGAGGAGTGCGTCGAGTGGATCCGTCGTGCCGGCGCCGCGGTGGACCGCCGTGACCGCTTCAAGACGTGGGGCGAGCTCGAGGTAATCGAGGGCGGGAAGTCGTGAGAGGTCGGAGCGATTTCACGTCGAAGCAGCTCCACGACCTGGAGCGGTCGCAGAAGGTGGCGCGCCTCGGGCTCGGTCGCGCCTCCGGGGTCCAGGACATCGTCGACGCGGGTCCCGTGGATAGCGATCGGCTCGACGTGAGTTCCGAACCCGTGGGCACCGACCGGCTCGACGTCCCGGTCGCTCTCCCCGAGGTCCTCTGTCCGGATTGCCTACGAGACGTCGCCAAGGATCCCTGGAGCTACGACGACCCGCCGCGCCGCTACTGCCAGACATGCGGCCACTGCTGGGACGACGCGGAAGGGCTCGCGAAGGCTCGGGCGGAGAATCGGACGCTCCACTTCTCGACGCCGGAGACCATGGCGCGGAAGGACCGCGACGGTGGGCGCGTCTCGAAGCGTCCCTCCTTGGTCCAGGAGCGTCGCGAGAGGGCCGCGCGGGAGAAGCGGAGGGCTCAGGACCGGCGGAAGCGCAAGGCGGCTAGGAAGGCGCGGAGGCGGTGAGGCGGCCGGGCCGGCTCAGGCGCGGTCCCTGGGAGGAGTACGCGCTCGCGGTGCTCCTCGAGAAGGGGATCGAGGCGGTAGTCGAGATCGGGACGGCGCGCATCGCGGCGCAGCTCGAGGAGTGGCGTCGTCACGAGAGCGGGGAGGCAGAGCGGGAGTTCGAGGCGCGCTTCGACGCGGCGCTGGCCGGCGAGCCGGAGATCGAAGAGGAGGAGGATGAGCTCGAGGATCCTGAAGAGGAGCTGGAGCTCGAGGAGGAGCTCGAGGATGATGCGCCTGAGGAGGACGCGTGAAGATCCTGAATGTGAAGCTCCATTCGACCAACGTCGATTATCCGAAGCTGGACCTGACGATCGAGTTCGACGATGGTACGCGCCGCATCTACTCCGACTGCTTCCTGATACATCTAGGTCATGAGGGAGAGCGCGAGTCTCGCGCCCGTCGAGGGCTCATTCAGGACCTGGAGTTGAGGTTTGGCGTGGGCTTCTTCAGGGACGCGATTCCTCTACATCCGCCCGAGCCGATTCGCTGTCCGAAATGTAACGACATCCAGATCGAGAGCGATGGGATGGTCGTCATACGGAGTTCTATGCACCACGAGTGCTCGACGCCGGCGTGTCGCTTCCAGTGGGACAATGAGGAGGCCAGCGGATGAACGCCCTCGGTCTCATCCTCGCGCTCGCGGTCTCCTTCGTCGGCGACAGCCACGGGGAGGTCCTCGGGCCCATGCTCGCTCGGGAGCTCCGCGCCGCCGGCGTCAGGACCGACGTGGACGCGCGCCGCGGCTGGGGCGTGCTCCGCTTCATGCGACGCGACGACCTCTACCTCGACCGGCGGAGGCGGCCCGACGTCGTGGTCTTCGCCCTCGGGAGCAACGACTACGGGGTACGAGCGCCGGCGACGCACCGCTACCGTCCCCGCGCCGCCTGGGCGATCGAGACCGCGCGAGCAGCTGGGGCCCGGAGGATCCTCTGGTTCGGTCCTCCCGCCGTGGACGGTTCCCGAGGGGAGCGAGAGGCGAGGGTGGCCGCGAACCACGACGCGGTCGCCGAGCTCCAGGCCGCGACGGTCCCGCCGCTCGGCGGCGAGTGGTACGACTCCCGGCCGGTGACGCGCGGGCGCTGGGGCCGGGACGGCATCCACCTCACGAGGACGGGCTACCGCGCCTGGGCGCATCAGGTCGCGTGCGCCGTGCTCGAGGTGCCCGCACCATGACTCGTGTCTACGGATATCGCCCGCCGAAGAACTTTATGGCGCACGCGATCGGTACGCTGGCCATAGCCGGGCTCGGAGCCATCCATGGGCCGAGCTCAAAGAGCGGCTGTTTCGTGTGCGGCTCGGCTGCCCGACGCTCGACCGGGGAGTGCGACGCGTGCGGCTCCTACGTCTGCCGCGACTGCGGGCGCCTGCACCTCGGCGAGGCCGACCGTCCGTGCCCGGGGAGAGGCGTGCCCGTGCCGAAGGTCGAGGTCCGGCCGTGAGCGACCGGACCGAGACGAAGGAACGGCCGGAGAGCTCCCTCGAGCGGGTGCGGCGGAAGTGCGTCTTCTGCCTCGCGGCGTCACAGGAGGTCTTCGCGATGGTCGAGTCGGAGGACACGGGAGCGCGGATCTGCGACGAGTGCGTCTGGCAGTGCGTCGACTTGATCGCGCAGCGTTCTCGCGGCGAGGAATCGCCGTGAACCTCCTCAGACGTCTCCTTCGCGTCCGCCTCGGCGGGACTACCTTCGGGGACCTGGTCGAGCTCAGCGCGTCCGCGCTCGTCGTCGGCGTCATGATCGGGCTCCCCGTCGGGCTCCTCGTCCTGGTGGCCGGGCTCGCCCTGGAGCTCCTCTGGTGAGCGAGATGACCTGGCTCGACTGGATCGGGCTCGCGACGTCGGCTGCGGTCATCCTCTTCGCCGCCGGGTTCCTCGTCGTCCTGCTCGTCGGGCTCGTGCGCCGAGCCTGGAGGTAGGGTGCCGCGCTCGAGGGTGAGGCGCGTCCGGGCGCCCGGACGCGGGGAGGCAGGGGCCGAGCGCCGAGACGTCGAGGCGGAGGATGCCCGGGCCCGAGCCCAGCTCAGGGTGGCGGCGCTCCGCTCGAAGGCGGCGCACCTCGAGCTCTGCCGGCTCGACGTCAACGTCTTCGCCGAGTACGTCGGCCAGGACGCGCGGACGGGGCTCCCGATCGAGCAGGCGCCGATCCACGTCAAGATGCACGCGTTCCTCGACGTGGTCCGCTTCGGGATCATCATGGCGTTCCCCGAGAGCGGGAAGACGTCGCAGATCGCCATCCTACGCAAGCTCTGGCGCCTCGGCCGCGACCCGACGCGCCGAGTCCTCCTCCTGAACGAGGCGCAGAAGGGCGGGAGCGACAAGACGCTCGGGGCCATCAAGCGCTACATCGAGGGGAAGGTCCTCGACTCGCGCGGCGTCTCGAGGCTCCACGAGGTCTTCCCGGACCTGCGGCCGGGGGACAAGTGGACGGACACGATGATCCGCGTCCGCGGCGCCCTCGGCTCCTCCCGGGACATGAGCGTCCAGGCGATCGGCTACATGGGGACCGTCCTCGGGAGCCGGCTCACCGACGTCGTCATCGACGACCTCCTCACGCACAAGACCACGAGGACGTCGACGAAGCGGATCGAGCTGAAGCGCTGGCTCGAGAACTCGGTCCTGAGCCGCGTCGACGACTGGGACCCGGAGACCATGGGCGTCGAGGAGGGCGACTCCGAGGTCGCGTTCCTGACGAACGCCTGGCACCTGAAGGACGCCGCCCATACGATGGGCTGGCCGATCCTGAAGTTCCCGATCTTCGACTCCCGCGGCCGCTCGTCGTGGCCCGAGCGTTGGCCGCGGGAGCGCGTCGAGCGCGTGAAGAAGAAGATGAAGATCTCCGCGCTCGAGTTCGCCCGCGCCTGGCTCTGCACGCCGAAGGACCCGGGCGCCCAGATCTTCAGCGACCTCGGGATCGAGACGAGCCTGAAGAACGGCATGGGGCGCTCGCTGGTGGGCGGCCTGGCGGAGATCCCGAACCGCTGCCTGGTCGTGAGCGGCGTCGACATCGCGGCGACGAAGAAGCGCGACGGCGCGAAGAGCGCGATCGCCACGCTCCTGATCCACCCGAACGAGGACCGGCAGCTCCTCCGGCTCAGCTCCGGGCGCTGGGGCGCGCTCGAGCTCCTCCGGAACATCGTCCGCGCGGGGAAGCTCTTCCCCGGTTCGATCGTGATGGTGGAGAACAACGGCATCCAGCAGCACATCGTCGAGCTCGCGCAGCAGAACCGGCAGCTCCTCTCGGAGGAGGACGCGGGGCTCGTGCCGATCTACCCATACACGACGGGCGTAAAGAAGGCGGACCCGACGCTGGGCGTCGAGTCGATGGCGGGCGAGATGGAGGCGAGCGGCTGGCTCTTCCCGTGCAGCGAGGGGGAGGGCGGCGCGATCCTGATGCCGGACCCGGTGGCGCAGCTCGTCGGCGCTCTGGAGAGCTACGTCTCGACGGACCACACGCCGGACGAGATCATGGCGCTGTGGTTCGCGCTCGAGGGCGCGCGGCGCCTCCTCGCTCGGCGCGAGTCCGCGGAGGAGGACGGCGTTGGGGCCTACGTCCTGGGATGATGACTTCGATTCCCGTCGCGCGGTGTAGCTGCCGCCTAGCGACGAATCGCCCGGGCGCCGCAGCGGGTGGAGGAACTGCGGCCCCCTTCGGGGGATGATGGGAGCATGAAGCTCGGTCCTCTCCAGGAGCACCACGCGCGCTGGCTCGACTTCGCGCTCCGCATGGTCGGCACGCACTACGAGCTGACGAAAGAGGAGCGCGCCAAGCAGCGGAGCTACCGGAAGCGGAAGAAGGAGAGGGACCGCGCCCAGCTCGAGGCGAAGGAGCGCCGCGAGTCGACGGCGGCCCTTCGCTCCCCGTCGCGCGGCCGGGACACCTACTTCGGCGTCGCAGAGCGCAGCATCCCTCTGAAGGACGCGGAGGAGCTGCGCCGCGACGTCGAGGAGGACCACGAGCCGGAGATCCCCGACGAGCCGCCGCCGGGCTGGGCGGAGCCGTGAGCAGCATGATCGAGAAGGCGCTGTGGGCGAACGCGAAGGGCCTCGAGGATCTCATGGACGAGCTCGGGCGTCGGAAGGATCTCATGGACGAGCTCGGGCGCGGGAAGCTCAGGATCGTGCGGACTGACGAGCCGGACACGATGGACCTGGCGCGGATCGGTGAGGCGCTCGCCGACGCGTTCACCGACGTTCCGGACCCGGGCGCGTTCTGCCTCAAGAAGGGCTGCGGCGGGGAGCTCACTGACGAGGCGAAGCGGATGACGGCGTTCGATCAGCACGTCTACGCGCCGCCGCCGTGCGGGAAGCGCATGGACGGGGACCGTCTCGTCGAGCTCCTGGACCGGCTCGGGTTCGAGATCGTGAGGCAAGATGGCCGATGAGAAGATGAGGCACGAGCAGATCGACTGCTCGCGCCTCTACGTGACCTACTCGATCGACCATCACCCGGACGGGGTGACCTACGAGGACATCGCCGCGGAGACGCACGGCGGGACGCACGACCTCGTGGTCACGTCCGTGATCTATAGCGAGGACGGCAGCTCGTCCACGATGATCGCCAGCAAGAACGCGCTGGGCGAGCCCCTGTCCTTCGAGGACCAGTTCCACGTCTGGACGCTGTGGGCGAAGGACCTCTCCGAGGGTCTGCCGCCGGGCGGCCGGCGCGACCTTGCGGCGGCTGTATTCGACATGGTGCGCGCGGCGATCATGAAAGGGCGGACGAAGGAGTCGGAGGAGGTCTTCGAGGCGATCATCGCCAAGAAGGCGGTCATGTTCGACAAGCTCGCCGACGAGTTCGAGAGGAGCGAGGCTCGCCGGCTCGAGGAGCTCGACGAGTATATGAAGGAGCTTCGGAAGATGAACGAGGACGCCAACGCGCTCAAGCACGAGTACGGGGCGCTCCGCCGCGCGCTCGGCGTGGAGGACGGGCAGCACGTCATGGATGCTCACGCGGCCATCGAGCGCCTGAAGATAGCTGCTTCCAGGGACCTGTCGTGAGCGACGTGACGTGGACGCCGACGAGCTTCGAGGCTGGATTAGTCGTCGTCGACGTGCGAGGTCAGGATGGCGACCATCAAGAGCGATGGACTGCCGGGGTCTTGGCTAGAAACGTGGATGCTCTCCGGTGCGAGTCGTTGTCTCAGGAGCTCCTCGTCGGCTTCCTCTACACGCTCATGCGGGACGACTTGGTTCCGGGCAGAGTCGAGGAGCTGGTGATGGGCGGCGAGACGCATCCGCCGCCCTACAAGTTCAGCAACCCGCACCTCGAGGCGTACGCCCGAGAGCTCGCGGCTCGACTCGTGGACTGACGTTGGTCGTCCACGTCTACGAGTACTGCGGCCGCTGGGTGGCGCGGTGCTCCGCCGGCATCGTTTACGGGACCTCGGAGTTCGATGCGCTCTGGAAGATCGTCGCGAAGCTGCGCGAACGCCGATGATCCTCTGGACGCTCGCGATGGTTGCCGCCTTCGTGCTTGGGCGTCTGGCCGAGGACGGGCAGAGCACGTCGAGGAGCGCTGCGTCGGTTGGGCTCCTCGTGAGCCTCGTCGTCCTGCTCGTTGCCGATGTGCCGCGCGAACTAGGGACGTTCGCCGGCGCGTTCCTCGGCTATTTCATCTCCATCGTCTTCGCCTACGTCCTCGGGACTCTGGAACTCGTGCTCGACGACTGACGCGTCCGGGCGCCCGGACGCGGGGATGATACCGAACGTGGACGACGAAGACAGCTAGGACGATTACGAGTCCGGGCCCTTCTGCGCGCACTGGGGCACTCCGGGGGACTGCGACTCGAAGTGCGACGCGTGCGGCCACCGCTGCCACAGCCACAACGGCGACTGCGAGGAGTGCACGGACGCTCCGGGGATGATGCGGGCATGACGACGAGGACGAAGGCGACGGTGGCCGAAGGGATCGTGAGCCGGGAGCAGCTCACCAGCGACGCGACGGCGTTCCGATACGACTACGAGCCCGGGAACATGACCTGTTACGAGATCTGGATCTCGGTGTGGGAGGACGGTCGCGCGATGAGCGACGAAAAGAAGACCGGGCCCGAGCGCACGGCCGAGGAACCGGAAGTGTAGAGGACATGGGGAGAACCTACGCAGACGGGCGCCGCTACGCCGAGGACACGAGGACCCCGGTCCCTACGTCGAAGGCTGAGATCGAGAAGCTCCTCCGGGACTGCGGCGCGACGAAGCTCGTCTTAGGCTGGGACTCGGTCCGGGGCCTCGACATGATCCAGTGCTTCATCGACGACAGGATGCTTCGCTTCGACGTCGTGCAGCCGACCGAGGAGGAGGCGTACCCGCTGAAGGTCGCCCAGGAGGAGCGCCGGCGCTGGCGCGTTCAGGTGATGCTCGTCAAGGCGAAGCTCGAGGCGGTGCGCGGCGGCGACTCGACGATCGAGCACGAGTTCCTCGCGAACCTCGTGCTGCCCGACGGCCAGACGGTGGGCGCCTGGGCAGGTCCGCAGATCGCCACCTCCTACGAGTGCGGGGACATGCCGCTCGCCCTCCTGCCGGGCGACGTGCTCGAGGCGGAGACGTCCGAGCCGGGGCTGGCTCCGCGCGTTCGCTCGAGGACGCGGAAGGGATGACGAGACGGGGGATGATAGGAAGTGAACGAGGACGTCAGAGAAGGCCCTCCCGCCGAGTCGGCGGCCGCCGCTCCTCCCTTCGGGGAGGGACTGCGGAAAGGTGCCGTCGGGGTAGCTCCCCGGAGATCCTGGCCAGGTTGGCGGGCGGGCCTTCTCCGACGTCCTCGAAGATCGAGAGGGGAAGATGGCGAGACAGCGGAAGCAGACCGAGATCCCGGGCGCGGAGCGGGAGGTAGACGAGGAGCTCGACGAGGCGGCGGGCCGCGTCCGCGACCTCACGCGGGAGCGGCTCGCGAAGCACGCGGATGAGAAGGAGGCGCGCGCGGCGCTCATCGCGCTGCTCCACGAGAAGGACCTCAAGTCCTACCTCTTCGTAGACGGCGAGGATCGCTTCACCGTCACGCTCGAGGAGAACGAGAAGGTCAAGGTCCAGAAGGCGAAGGAGGAGTAGGCGATGATCGACATCGACAGGCGAATCAAGGCGATGCGGGCGGAGCTCGCGGCCGCGGAGCAGATGGCTACGATGTACGGCTCGGGGCCGATAGCTGACGCGTCGGACGCGGCCGTCGCCGCTCAACAGCGGTTGGAGGCTGCCAAGATACGCCTCGCCCTGCTCTGCGACCTTCAGGACATCGCGGTCGGGCGCTTCCCGAGTTCTCCCGGGACCGACGACCCCCTCGCCGATTACTGCGAGGTGCGCCCGGACTTCGAGCGCTCCATGGTGGTCGTAGTCACGGAGCGCCTCGAGCAGGGCGACCACTCCTGGGAGGTCTCCGTTCGGACGCCGGACGGGCGCTACCTCGCCGGCGACCTGAGCGACGACATGCCGCAGACGCCGGGCGAGGCGGTGCAGAGCGCCGGGAGGATGCTCGACGTCGAGCTCGTGACGGAGCGCTGGGACGATCTCTGGAAGCCCGCGCCCGAGCCCGAGACCGGGAGGGTGATGATCAAGAATCGGTTGGGGATGGTTCCGGACTTGGAGGCGACGAAGCGGATCAAGGCTCGCCTCTCCAGCGCCGACACACACCGTCTCGAGCGCGCGACGAAGGCGTGGTGGGACTACGAGTCGAAGGCTCTCGTCGTCGAGGAAGGTAGCTGGGACGACGGCACGCGGTGAGACGTCGCGGCTTCGAGCAGGAGGAGTCGCGGGTCTGGACGCCCGGGAGGTCGGGCTCTGGCTCCGCGTATCGCTCCTCCGGGCTCGGAGGAAAGGCGAAGGGCGCGCGCCTCCTCTACGCGAGCGCGGATCGGAAGCTCGCCCCCGTGAGGCTCGACCCGCACTACGGGAGACCGCGGCCGGTCCCGATCGGTCCCTACTGCGCCGCGACCTACGCGTCGATCGAGGCGACGTGCCCGAAGAGCTGCCGCTTCCGCGGCGGCGCCTGCTACGTGACCGCGGGCTTCACCGCCCAGCTCATGCGTTCCCTGGACGAGGCGGCTCGTAGGATGGACGGCGACGCCGTAATCGATGCCGAGGCCGCGCTCATCGAGGCGGCCTTCAGGCGGGCACAGGTGCCCCAGGACGGCGCGCGCGGCGGACGCGACCTCCGGCTCCACGTCGGGGGAGACGCCTCGAGCGACGTCGCGGCGCAGCGCCTCGCGTGGGCCGTGGACACGTGGCGCTACCGCGGCGGCGGCGACGCATGGACGTTCACCCATCGATGGAGGGAGATCCATCACGGGGCCTGGGGCTCCATCTCTGCGCTCGCCAGCGTGGAGACGATCGACGACGCGAGGATGGCGGTCCGGCTCGGCTACGTCCCGGCGCTCGTCGTGGATCGGTTCCCGTCGCGGCGCGCGTACCGGGTCCGAGGCCTGCGCGGTAAGGTGATCCCGTGCCCGAGCGAGACGACCGATGGGAGGGTGACGTGCGTGGAGTGCCGTCTCTGCCTCGACGCCGGCGCGCTCCGGCGCAGGGACCGGGCGATCGCGTTCGCCGTCCACGGGCTCGGCCGGTCGAAGGTGCATCTCCCGGTGTTCGAGGCGACGACGTGAGCGACGGGCCCTACCGAACCGACCCGCGTCCGGGCGCCCGAACGCGACGAACGATCGCGGGGAGGCTCCGGACGCTGCAGCGTCGCGTGAGGATCGCGGCCGCGCGGCGGCGCTGGGTTCGTTGTGGTTGCGGCTCTCGCATGAGGCCGTGGCGTCGTCGGTGCCGATTCTGCGTCGCCTTCGATCGTCTGGCGCCGATTTCTCCTCGGCCGCCATTCGAATCGCAGCGCTTCACGCCCGAAGAGCTTGCGGGTCCTGATAGCATTCGGACCTGGCTCCGCTCACCGGTCTCGCAGCCCAAGCCCGGGAAGATCTCGAAGTAGGGGTATGATGCCCTCGATGCCGGACTTCACTGCGACCGGCAGCGACCCGAACCGAACGCACACACAAGACACGGCAAGTCCGGCGGAGAAGAGACATGCTACGAGTCGGAGCGCCCGAGTGAGGTAGGCACTCGGGCGTCGCTGCGTTTCCCGCGGCCGCAGAGGGCTTCGGAGAGCTTCCCCTGGGATGCTGGGGCGACCGCCTCGACCTGGCGCGCTGCGTTCCCTCCGGACGACGCGCGGCGCGCGCCTTCGCGCGGTCCGTGGTCGGCTCCTCCGCGACGCGTGGCCACCTCGCGCTCGAGCTCGCGTCGTGAGCGGCCCGGTCACGTTCTTCCGAGGGGAGACCTTCGACGGCTTCCCGTGGGTCCTTTCGTTCGAGGGCGGGCCTACGGCGACGGACCCCGACGCGCGCTGCCGCGTCTCTGGGATGGTCAGGAGTCTGGGCAGGCACGTGAAGCTGAAGCACCTTGACGCGTTCGAGGGTTCGGAGCTCCGCGCTATGCTCCCCGGGCTCGAGGCCGAGGAGGTCCCCGTCGCGCTCAGAGAGCTGTTCCAGCTCCGATGTAGACGCCGGCGTTAGGCTTGCGCGCCGCGGGCGTCGGCGGGTACGCTGCGCCCCATGGCGAAGCTCACGCTTCATGGACCTCCGGGCGCGGTGATCGTTCGCGCCACGCGGGCCGCCGCGGACTCTCCGGTCTCCGGGGACTGGACGCCGGACAACCTGAACGCGGACGAGAGCGCGCTGGACGCCGACGACGTCATCCTCCTGAGCGCGGACTGGGAGGACGTGCGCCTCGTCGCCATCTTCGTCGGGTCGACGGACGCGAGCGAGACCGTGGACGTGCTTCCCCTGCGGGCCATCCCGGACGCAGTGGGCTCCCTGGGTCGTCGCTGGATCCCCCTCGACTCCGTGACGCTCGCGCCGGACCTCGGCAACGAGCTCGTGCTCGTCGACGGCGGCCTGATCGCGTTCCGGATCACGGCGATCACGCTCGGCACGGCGACGAGCGTGAACCTCGTGGTCACGGGCGGAGCCGAGCGCCGAGGGCGGTAGCGCGTGGCGAGCCGCTTCGATCGTCGAGCTCGGAGGGCGAGGGGCCGTCGCCGGTTCCCCAGCGACGGCGTCGAGTTCCTCCTCGACTACGCGGACGCGGACACGTTCGCGCGCGCCACGGAGGCGGCGTTCGTGGACCCGCGTCCGGTGGCTGCGGGCGGGACGGGCGCGTTCCCGTGGGACTTCGTAGGCGGGAGCGAGGCGGCCAACTGGAAGGGCAACAACGTCACTCGCATCAACTCGGACGGCTCGGTGATGATCGAAGGCGCCCGGACGAACAAGATGCCGGAGTCCTCGCTCAACACATGGACTCTCCTCGGCTCGGCGTCAGTATCGACCGACGACGCCACGGCACCGGACGGGGCGGCGAACGCGGACACGATCACCTACGCCGCGTCGGCGGATGATGCGCTCACGCACCCCACAACGATCATCGCGGGGGCTGGCAGCGACAACGCCTCGGCCATGGTGTCTTGCTGGCTCCGTTCGCCGAGTGGGGCGCAGGAGGCGCGCATCGGTTTGATGGACAAGGACACCTCGACGCGGCTCCTCTCGTCCGACTTCACCGTCACGACGACATGGACCCGGTTCGAGTTCCTCGTCGCGGACATCGGCGCGGGCGCGGCGTCGCCGGACGGCCTGATCCAGAACTCGACCGACGCCGCTGCGCGCAGCATCGAGGCTTGGGGGTTCCAGGTCGAAGAGGGCACGGCGTTCAAGTCGTCGGACATCCGCACGGCCGGAGCGGCGGCGACGCAGAACCTCGACGACATGAGCTTTGCGATGGCGAATGTTCCCGATGCGCTCAAGTCGGGGCGTTTCGCTTTCACATTCTGGGCTGAGTTCGATAACAGCCACGCGGTGAACGGGGTGAACATCAGCTTGATTGGCGCCGCTGTGGCCGTGCGGCAGGTAGAGATTCAAGGTCGAACGGCCAACCGCTTCCAGCTCCGACTTCGAGGTCCTAGTGGGCTCGTCACAACCCCGCCGGATGTCGTTTTCTCAATCGGGCAAGCGGTAACTGTGACGTGCGATCACGTGGCGGGATCTATCGAGATTGCGGGTGCTACGGCTGGCAATGGAGTCACGGTCGGAACGCCAACAGGCGGTTGGGCGGCCGATGCTTCGCTCTTCATTGGGAACAACGGCACGAAAGCCACGCCCTTCTTCGGCGTCATTTCACGACCGGTGGCGGCATGAGTCTCGCGCACGCCTACGTCGCAATCCGGGACTTGCACGAGGACGGCGGACCCGCGGCCGGCGCGTGGCCTCGCTCGGTGCAGGGCTCCACGGGCTCAGTCGAGAACGTGGAGCCAGGTGCGCCCGCGAATGATGCTGCCGATGGTTGCTTTGGTTACCCCAAAGGCGCGGCCGAGCGCGAGATAAGTCTCCCCGGGCCAACGCCGACGGATCGCGCGGACGTCATCGGCTGTCAGTTTCGCCATCCCATTGGCGGCGCCCCGCCGGGTGACGCATCGTCCCTTCGCGTCTCGGTCAACCATGTTGTCGAGGTGCGTCCCGAGGAAGAGGTGGTCCGGGTTCACGCACAGCGGGACGTCGCAACGGTGGAGCACATGGAGCCCTTTGGGGATCGGCCCTCGGTGCAACTCCCACGAGACGCGGTGTGCCCTCGCGTTGCCCCCAACCCAGATCGAGCCGTACCCCGTGGGGGTTCGCGCGCTCGTCCAGATCCAGCAACCGTTCTCGCCGGGTGTCCACTTCTCGTTGAAGCGTTCGCGGAGTGGACTGTAGACTCTGGGCATCGTCGCTCCTTTTCAGCGGTGGTCATGACCCCGGACGGTTGCACGTCGCGGGGTCGTCCTACGGTAGCACGGAGGGCAGCATGTTAGCCCACGCCTATATCGCCATTCGGGATCTGTATCTCGACCCCGAAACAGGGCTGGCGGATGGGGGCCCAGCCGCACCCGCGAGTTGGGCGCGCTCACCGCAGGGCACGACTTCTTGGACCATGCTCACCCATCCGAGCGGCGCGGTGCTCGCGGCGTACCGGGTCAACGCCATCGGCGCGCGCGGACTCTTCGCGCTCCACGGACCGCAGGACATCCTCGAAGCCATCGCGCTCGGAAACTCGGAGGTGATGCCGGCGCGCGAAGCGTGGCGCCGACGAGCCGAGACACAAGCGCGCAAGGCGATCCGCGCGTGGCGCACGTGGCGGTGCGACGACGACGGCGAGATCGAGGTCCGGCGCATGCTCATCGACGAGGGCGACATCCTCCCTGTGACTCCGCCCACCGTCGGCTCCCCGTGGGGAACCGTGACGCGTCTCTATCGGCCCGCGATGGCGGTGACGCTTGCGGGGCACGCCTTGCACCAGATGCTCGAAGACCAGCCCGACCGATCCGCCTGACGCGTTCGGGCGCCCGAACGCGGGGATGATGGGGGCATGGCGAACGAAGAAGGCGAGCGCGCCGTCTCCCCGGAGATGGAGATCTGGATGGCGGGCCACGACGCGGCGCTGAGCCGGATCGTGACGGGATACCAGAGCCTCCTCGAGGAGATCGACGAGTTCCCTCGGTCCATCCTCTTCGAGGGGTTCCGCGCGACAGTAGAGGCGGCGATCAGCAGCGTGAGGTCCTACTGCAACGGCTGGGACGGGATCCCGGTCCCGGAGGCTAAGGAGGCGGTCAGGCAGATCCTGGGGATCGTCGACGGCGCGCCGGGCGCTCCGGCAGAGGATCTCTTCCTCCAAGACTTCATGGACATGACCCCGGGCAAGATACTGAGCGAGAAGCTCGAGTGGATCCGGGCGGCGAAGGAGCGCGTCCGGGCGCTCGAACGTGCCGATGAGTACGACGTCGCTCGATCGATTCCGCACTCCGACGATTGCCGCGCCGAGCTCGTCTGGATCTGGTGCGGGACGACCAGCGCTTCGAATGACGACTTCTACAGCACTTGCGTAGCGGCGATCTCCGATTTCGACGAGGAGTGCCCGGCGAGTCTTCGGGCGTGGAAGGGAGTGGGCGCCGCGTCGGTCGCCCACGAGGGGTGCCAATCGGGCGATGAGCTTTTCAGCTATCCTCGTGGGTCGACGCGGCGTCCTTCGGAACGGCCATGAAGAGCAGGACCAGAGACGAGGACGCTGTGCCGTGCGAGCGCTGCCTCGCGGTCCGCTACGAGGACTGCGTCTGCTACTCCGCGGAGGCGCACGATGACGGCTGCCCGAGCCTGGTGGTGACGGCGCGGGTGACTTCCCGGAAGACGGTTGAGGTCCGTTACGGGCTCGGGTCGGGGCCGTGCACGTGCTCGCGCCCTGCCATCTATCAGGCGGAGCTCCTCGAGACGACACGAGTCTGGAAGGCGGCGTCGGCGTGAGCGGCGGGGATGATGAGATCGACTTCTGGCCGCCGCTCACGACCAGCTACGCGGCGGACGTAGAGATGCGGTCCGCCGACAGGAGACAGCTCATAGAAAGCACCGGGATCGATCTTCGACGACCTCCTCCCCCGCCGGCGCCGGAGCACGCCGCGGCGGTGGAGCGGATCCGCGAGAAGCGGAGCGACGAGACGTTCCAGCTCCGAACGCTCGTGGACGAGTACCTGGATCGCCGCGGCGAGGTGAGCGCTCCCGAGGTTCGGGACTCGTTCTTCGGGCGCTTCCGCTCGGCGTCGCCCCCCGACAAGGTGGAGACGCGGCGGATCATGCAGAGGATCCGACATCTCCTGGTCGGGCTCGCCGACGTCGGCGAGCTGCGGCTCAAGGAGATCCGCATGGTCGACGCGCCGGGATCGAACGGCATGGTGCCCTGTAACTACTACGAGCGCGTTCGGGCGCCCGAACGTGGCGAGGACGAGTGAGGAAGGACGCGCCACGGATCGAGGAGGCGGTCCGCTACCCGAGTGTGGTGGAGCACCTCAAGGAGCTGGCGGCCATGCCGGCGGCGCTCTGCCCGGTTCCGAAGAACCAGATCGGTCGCGCTCTCCGCGCGCTCAAGGACTACCGAGCGGCCGCGCTCGAGCTCGCGTCGGAGCCCGACGGGCCGAAGAGAAGGAGCGACTGAGGCGTGGGCGGGATCGGGATGAGAGGGTCGAGGGACTCGAAGAAGTCGCACGACTGGGACGAGCGCGACCCGCAGCGGTGCCGCAACTGCGGGATGCTGAAGACGTGGCCGGGCGCCCGACGCGGCTGTCCGGCGTTCAACGTGCAGGCCTACACGCGCTCGAAGCGCAGAGACCAGGAGGTCGAGGATGCCGGAGGGGAGATCGTGGGACGAAGTGATTGACGAGCTGAAGGATCGTCTCGAGCGGTCGTCGAGCCCCGACGAGATGGACGCCGCGAAGGGCGCGCTCGAGGAGGCCGAGAGGCAGCGAGACGAGGAGGGACGGACGCCGATGGGCCCGCCGCTTCTCATGACGAGCGAGGTGGGCGAGTCGAAGGACTGGCCCCCGGGGAACATCGTACTCGGCGGCCGCGACCACGGGAAGGACGCCGTCGAGCTTCGAGCGCGACACGTCGAGCGCGGCGCGTTGAGCGAGGCGCGCGGGACGCTGGGCAGGCTCCGGATCGTGGCAACGGAGTTCGCGGCGCGGCTCGACGGTCTTCCCGCACTCGAGGACCTTCGTGTCTCCGGCGCGTTCGTCGCCGATCTCAACGCTGGCAGGGAGTTTCTCGGTACCGCGATCGCTGCGCTCGAGACGTTTGAGATCGAGAAGGCAGCTCATGACGCAGCCATCGCCGCGCGTCACCTCTTTGACGCGGCGAAGGCGAATCTGAAGGGGCTCTCTGATGAGGCGGGCGTCTCGTCGGAGTCGCTCCGCATCGTCTCGAGGCAGGCGCGGCGTTCCGCGGCCCAGCTCCGGATGGCGCTCGCGATGCGGAACCTGACCCACGACGAGGCGCGGATGCTCCACGAGACGACCGCGCTCGACGTCGCGGCGCTCCTCCAGGCCCACGCGTCCGAAGGGATGCGCTTCGTCTACGGCGAGGGCGTCTGGTCGGTGCACGGCGTGCCGGGGACCGTCATCCACGCGGACGAGTTCGGGTCGGCCCTCGCCCAGGCGCTGACCCGCCTCCGGCGCGCGTGAAGCGGACCGAGCGGAAGTTCGAGCCGGGCGACCTCGTGACCGTGATGAAGGGCGAGCGCGCCATGTTCGAGGGCGATGTCGTCCGGGACCCGGGGCCGCCCCACTTCGTGATCGTGAGGAGTCGGGTGACGGGACGCGAGGAGTCGCTGCGTCGCGCGTCCCTCCGCCCGAAGAGGACGAAATGAGCACCTTCGATCCGACCGGAATCGCGAGGGGCTGGGCGGCCACCGTCGACGCGGCGTGCCGCATGCTCAAGGAGGTTCGGACCGACATGCGGGGCGACGGTCCCGTCAAGATGGTACCGCTCGCCGACCTCCTCGGAGTCGGGCGCAGCACGATGCGGAGGTGGCGCAAAGGCCGGGCGGTCTGTCGGGACGGTCTGACCCGGCGGAAGATCCAAGCGCTCGCCGCGCAGTGGCGCGCGATCGAGGATGCCCGCGCGACGGCCCGCCTACTCGTCGCGGAGATCGAGGCGGCGTGAGCTATGGCAGGCATCGGCGCGCCGGCGAAGCGCTCCACGAACTCCTCGCGGCCCTCGTCGCGTTCGAGGCGGAGGACGGGAATGGACGGATCGGGATCGTCGACGTGGTCGGTCGGATCCGACGCTGGGTCCGTCGCGGCGGCTCCCCGACGCTCCCCTACGGTCCGCGGAAGAGCGAGGTCGAGTCTCGGATGGAGGCGGACCAGGACGCGTCGGAGCTCGCGCTCGTCGTCGCCGACTCCGTTCGAGCTCGACGCGAGGAGCTCGGTTGGACTCAGCAGCGGCTCGTGGACGTCCTCGGGGTTCCCGGCATCGCCCGAACGCACGTGTCGCGGCTCGAGCGCGGGACGCACTGCCCGACGCTCGAGCTCCTCTACGCCCTGGCGAACGCTCTCGAGATGGCTCCGAGCACGCTCGTCGCCGGATATGATGGGATCGATGACGAAGGACACGGTGGCGCTGATCGAGGTGACGAAGGTCGAGACCAGGATGAAGTGCTGGGTTCGCGCGAAGAGGATCGCGGAGATCATCCCTCCCGAGGGCGAGGACTACCCGACGACGATCCTGGTGATGAGGGACCCGGAGGAGCAGATCGAGATACTCGAGGACGGGAAGCTCGTCCTCGAGGCCATGGGCGGCGAGCTTCTGCGCGTCGGGGATCCCGATGAAGCCTGAGGCGATCGCCTTCGTGGTCTTTGCCGGCGTCTCGGCGTCGGGCGGCGCGGCGATGATCTTCGCGGGCCACGTCCTCAACGGTCTCTGCGTGATCGGGGCCTCGCTCGTTCCGTTCACGGTCGCGATGATGAACGGGTGGAAGTGATGAAGCAGACGAACCTGGACCTGGGCAGCTCGCTCGACGCGAGGGCGATCCTCGGAGGGACGATCTCGGGGATCCTCGACCTCCTCGAGATCTGCGGCGAGGAGGTCGAGCGCGCCGGCTTCGAGGTCGAGCACGATCTCTGGATGCTCCTGGCTCCCGGCGACGCGTTCAGGGGCACGGCCGTCGACGTCTACCGGAGCCACGTTCGGGAGCTCCTGGCTCGAGCGAAGGCGGGAACGCGCCTCGACCTGGGCACGGACGCGGAGGTGCTCCTCGGGATGCGGGAGGCGTCCCTGGTGGCTCCCCTGACCCGCCACGGGACGATGCTCTATCACGCGGCGTTCCGGAGCGCGCTGGGCGAGGCGGCCTACCGGAAGCTCCTCGGGGACATCGATCCTCCCCGGGAGCAGTGGGAGGGCCAGCTCGAGGAGATCTGGACGGAGGCGCGGCGGAAGGTTCGGACCGGGCGTCCGATGCTGGCCGCGTGAGCTCCGTGTCGACGACGGTGGGGCTGGACCTGAGCGCGGAGGACCCGGAGCGAGACGCGCTCGCCTGGGTCCTGATGGTCAGGGGCTGGCCGGAGATGCTGCGCCGCGACGCGTACGCGGGGCGTTCTGGTCGCTTCGCGGCTTTGCCCGTTCGATGTGGAACCTAGCCGGGCATCGTCTCGGGAGACCGTCGTGACCGTTGCCCGGCTCCGGCTCATCTGCCTCGAGACCGGGGAGACGCTCTTCGAGACGGAGCGTGAGGTCCAGGATCGGCGCTGGCCGGACCGTCGACCCTGGCCGAAGCGTCGACGCGTTCGGGCGCCCGAACGCGCTCTCGAGACTGACGGCGACGGCGATGAAGATCAGTTCACGGACGTTCGCTGCGATCAGATCGTTGGACGACAACGTAGTTGACGCGCTAGCTTGTCGGCATGGACCCGATCAAGCCTGGGTATTTCTCGGGAGGGGGTCACCTCACCGGGACCGGTCCCGATGATCTTCTTACGATCATCAACGAGATGCGGGAGGCGATTCGACACGTCGTCATCGGTACTATAGCGGTGGGAGACATCGGGGGGCTGCCCGTGGGTGACCTCGAGGTGACCGGCAATCTCGTCTCGGCGCACAAGATCAACGAATCTGGATCGCTACCGGACTCGACGATCACGGTCGTCTGGCCGGACACGGGGAAGGTGCCTGTGGTCACGGTCATCATCGAAAACGAAGTTGTCGGTCCGAGGGTCCAGCAGAGGATCGTTCAAGAGGTTAGTGGCGTATCAGCGACCGGGATGATGATCCGGATCGACGAGGGTCCGGCCGCGGTCCAGAACCTGCGCCTACACATCGTCGCGATCTGCTGAGCGACGACGCCGGGAGATGATGCGGGCATGGAAGAACCCGCCAAGCCGCTCGACGACGACGCTCTCCGCGAGATCATCGAGTGCTATCGCGATCCCATGGTCGCGCCCGAGGACGATCTCGGAAAGCTCAATCCGATCTTCGAGTACGTCGAGCGCGGCCTCTCCGACCTCGTGGTCCTCGAGGGCGCGACGATCCGCGGCGTGGTCCTCGGCGGCTCGAAGGTGAGCTCCGAGCTCCGCGTGAAGAAGGGCGACGCGGCCTTCACGATCCTCGTCTCGGAGGAGGTGGCGAAACGGCTCGGCGCGTTCGTCGGTGATCGCGTCACCCTCCTGATGAGACCCGGATGAGGTAGGATCGCGGCCATGACCACCTGGCCCGAGAAACCGACGGCGCACGACGACGACCCCTGGCACGAGAGGATGCGTCACGAGTCGACGTGGCGTCCCCCCGGCCCTCAGGGGAACGAGGAGGACGACGGGCCCTACGAGCTGACGTTCCGCACCTGCTCGTACTGCGGCTCGATCGCTCCCGAGGACGCCGTGGAGCTCCTCCGCTCCTCGCCGAACGTCCACGTCGCCGACATGAAGTACGGCTGGCCGCACAAGATCTACTTCGACGTTCCGAACCCGATCGCGGGGCAGGACGTGCGCGTCGGGTCGAAGAGCTGGATGGACGACGCCGGCGAGCGTCACGACGAAGAGATCCGTGGCGCCGCGCCGAAGCTCGCCCGGGCGAAGCTCTACGCGACCCACCTCCGCGACGCGGGCATGAGTGCGGAGTCGTTCGCGGCGATCGCGAGCGTCCTCGAGGAGCGCGCCGGGATCCGCTTCGAGCTCGACGGAGACAAGCTCCTCTGGAGTCGGCCCATTCGGACGGACGGATAGGCTACCATCGCGGGCGTGCGCTCGCGCCGCAACCCGTACACCCATCGCCGCTGCGATCCGTTCAAGAG
>SDBV01004098.1_pt1 | contig 21103 bp, 18 predicted proteins | sample 2277081 | NCBI WGS metagenome assembly SDBV01 (sample SAMN10402039, study PRJNA504765) | marine sediment metagenome | isolation source: marine sediment core GS10_PC15, 223 cmbsf | place: Arctic Ocean: Southern Knipovich Ridge | collected 2010 | reverse complement strand
TCTTAATTTTCATTATAAACCCCTGTTTCTTAACCATTTGCTATCTATAATAGTATACCACTAATTTCTAATAGCATACCACTAATTTCTTCTATTTGCAATTAAAGGTTGGATTTGGTCCAGAGCAAACGCATTTAAATAAATTGGTCTCATTTAAAGTGCTTTTAACAGGTAGGCGTTGTCCAAACCTGCCATAAATCGTTTTCGTTTGAGGCTCACTTCATTTTTTGAGTTGAGCACCGGGCATCTTGCCTCGCTATCCTCGAGAACAAACCCCAGGGAGAGTAGGGTGAAGTGGGACAGGTAAGCGTAGACCGGGCGGTAGAGGCGAGACAAAAAGCGGAACTTTTCATGTTGCTTTGACATCGATTGTTGTCAGCTTTATCATTTTGCGGTATAACCAGATGATGGTTAAGGAATAGATAATGCAAAAATCATATATTGGGGTGCTTCTGGTAGGATGCTGTTTGCTGCCAGTGCTTTTTCAATCAAATAGAATAGAAAAATCGGAAAAAAAATTACGAGTTGGCTTGTGTGTGATGGCAACGGGAACTTATATTCAATACATAGAGCGCCTACTTGATTCTGCAGATCAGTACTTTTTACCTGATCATGAGGTGGTCTACTTTGTGTTTACTGACAGCCCTTTCCAACATGCACATACCAAAACGATTTATCAGGAGCAGATAGGTTGGCCCTATGATAGCATGATGCGTTTCCATACTTATTTAAAGCATGCGGATCAGTTTGCAGATCTTGATTATATGTATGCCATTGATGCCGATATGGGTTTTGTTGCGCAGGTGGGTGATGAAATTCTATCTGATCGTGTAGCTACCATTCTTTCAGTTCACCTGTTTAAACCGCAAAAGCCTTATGAGGCAAATCCACTCTCAACCGCTTATGTGCATGTCAACGAGGGTAGAGAGTATTATGCAGGAGCTTTTTATGGTGGTTTACGTGATGAGTTTATTCGTTTACTCGAAACCACGAGTGAACAGGTTGATATTGATCTTGCACGCGGTTATATTGCTTGGGCTAATGATGAGAGCCATATTAATCGTTATTTTGTTGATAATAAACCGACCCTTGAACTGAGTCCATCCTATTGTCACTTTGAACATTGGCAATCGCCATTTGCCAAAAAGATTATTGCCTATGATGATAAGAACTATACGCAAACAAGAAAGCCTTCAACAATCAATCCGATCGGATGGTATGCTCGGATGCTCAAAGATCAGTGTGTAACATAACACTGATAAACAGGTTTGGGGATTGGCCTTACATTGAAAAAAGTGTAACCTAATGATCAATTAAATATTGACGATAACGAGTAGATATGAATCAAGAGAAGCAAGCAGCTAAAAAAAAGCAGCCAACTCCGAAGAACAAAGAGCGGAAGCCTTTCCTGCAGGTAAAAAAAACAATCATTGATGATAGGCCGTTTTCCTATTGGCTTGAAAAGAACCATTATTATCATCATCGTCTTAAAAAGTTTTATCGTTTTATGGTTCCTGATGGTGCACGAGTGCTGGTTTTGCAATGCAAAAATGGTTATTTGCTTGATGCGATTAAACCGAGCTATGGAGTAGGTATCGATACTGATCCTGCTATGATTAGTGAGGCTCAAGAGGCCTATCCTCGGCACCATTTTCAGACCGGCACCTTAGCTGATCTTGGCGCTGAAGATCCCTTTGATTATATTATTCTTTCTTCTATAACGATGGATTGTTATGATGTGCAGGCATTGCTTGAATTATTAAAGCCGTTTTGTCATGCAAGCACTCGTATTGTCATTGATACCTATTCATATGTATGGGAGCCCATATTGCGGTTAGTACAAAAGCTTGGTTTGCGCAGGCCAACACAGTTCAGAAATTGGCTTACTCAAGAAGATATTAACAATCTGTTGTATGTTTCTGGTTATCAAACCATCCACACATCACGTTTTATGTTGTTACCCTGTTATCTGCCATTAATATCAACTTTATTCAATACCGTTATTAAGCATATTCCTGGTATCAATCGATTGTGCTTACACCAGGCATTAGTTGCTCGCCCCTTATTTGTTTCGCGTAATATAGATGAATATACCGTGTCGGTCATCATTCCATGCCGTAATGAAAAGGGTAATGTTGAAGCTGTAGTCAAACGTACACCACAACTGGGTAAGTTTACTGAGCTTATTTTTGTAGAAGGCCATTCACATGATGGTACGATTGAAGAGATAGAGCGCATTATAAAAAAATACCCCGATCGAGCAATTTCGGTCTATGTGCAAAAGGGTAAAGGTAAAGGTGAAGCAGTTCGCATAGGGTTTGATCATGCCATTGGTGATATTGTCATGATTCTTGACGCTGATCTGACCATGCCACCAGAGGAGCTGCCAAAATTTTATTATGCTTTGATAGAAAACAAAGGGGAGTGTATAAATGGCTCACGTTTGGTATATGATATGGAAACTGGAGCTATGCGTTTTTTAAACTTTTTAGCCAACTTCTTTTTTAGCCAACTGTTTTCATGGTTACTTGGGCAACGAATTAAGGATACCTTGTGTGGTACGAAGGTATTGTGGAAAGATGATTACAGAGTAATTGCTCGCAATCGATCCGTTTTTGGGAACTTCGATCCATTTGGTGATTTTGATCTTCTTTTTGGTGCTGCAAAATTGCATTTGAAACTGATTGATATGCCGGTCCATTATAAAAGTAGAACCTATGGAACTTCACAAATAAGACGTTTTTATTGTGGTTGGATTTTAGTGGTTATGAGTTTAATTGCGTTAAAGCGTTTTAAGTTTAGATAACAGATTAATACATAAAAAAAAGGACGAACATGCATAAATTGCTTCTTATCATATGTTGCTTATGTAGCCTACAGTTGTTTGGTATTGTTACGCTTGACCGTACAGGCAAAAAACAGACACTTAGCAGATCTGAAGATGCTCATGATTTGAATGATCAGCAGATGAAAAACCCACATATGCCGATGATGGTGAGGCCGACTGAAGATCGCAGAGTAATGACCATAAACTTTGCTGATAAAAATATTAAAGAGGTGTTTACTGAAATATATAAAAAGAATTTTTGGCTTGGTCCCGATTCATTGTCTGGTCAAGGATCAAGCATTGCTACCACAGCAATCATTCGGACTGAGTTACCAGCTCTTTGGGATGCATTAAAAATCGAAAAGGTATTGGATGCTGGTTGTGGTGATTTTTATTGGATGCGCACTATCGATTTAAAGCAGCGTTTATACGTTGGTATAGATGTTGTGCCTGAAATGATTGTAACCAATCGGGCTCACTTTGGTGATGAACAGCATCACTTTTTCTGCTTAGATGTGACAGAAGATCCATTGGTTCAGGTTGATATGATCATATGCCGTGATGTACTTGCCCATTTAGATTGTCAAAAGGCATGTGCAGCATTACGTAATTTCAAAGCAAGTGGCTCAACCTTTTTATTGGCAACAACACATTTATCTGCTCGAAAGAATGAGTCGGTTACGTGTGGACATCACTTCCCTTATGATTTGACCATTTCGCCATTTAATTTACCGCAGCCCTTACTGCTTATTGAAGAGACAACAGCAGAGGGAGAAACGTTAAAACAAAAAAAGGCTATGGGGTTATGGTTACTACAAGATTTGGATCTTAATTGCTTAGAATATTAAAGAAGGTGTCTGGATGAGGATGGTGAGTGTGCGTGTGTGCTTGATATTATTATCCATACTCTTTGCGTGTGAACTAAGGTCAGATTTATCTGAGCAGATCCCAAGAAAGCCGCGCATATTACATCTGAGTTTCCATTTAGGCTGTATAAAAGAGGTTGAATATATAGCCGCTCAGCTTGATCTCGATCTTACCTCATGGTTTATTTTAGGTAAGTCGTTGGAGCAGTTTGAAGGCTGTAACAGTGGAATTGAAATCTATAATATATATCCTGATCGAGCGCAGCGTATCTGGGAGAAGAATAAAGATTATTTCAATACATTCGATATTATTTGGACGTCAGATACAGCACCATTGAGCCGTATATTTTTACAAAACGATTGGAAGAAGCCGCTTATTATATGGATATGTAATCGCTTTGATTATTTTCATGTCAAAAAACCTGATGATGCCTATTATAAACAGTTTCAAGAAGCCACTAAAAAGGATAATGTATGGATAGCTTCTTATGCTCCTTATGAGTGGTTGTATGCTTACCAAAAAGGCGTCCACTTAAATACCTTTACGATCAAACCTACTGGTGGAGCGGTTCAAAAAACAGATCGGTCTGATAAAACACAAAAGGGTGTTCCCGCATGGGTTGATAAGAAAAATACACTCTTTATCTATCCGTGCCTTAAGACTGAGGAGCGGTTGTCATTTGTGAAAGATCAGTGTGATCGTCTTAATATCAAAACCTATAGTGGTTATTACAATGGTCCAGATGATATTAAGGATTTCAAAGGAGTCATTTTCTTTACCTATGGTGCTTGGCAAAATATATCTATGTTTGAAAACTTTAAATCTGGACTGGTTCATTTTTTACCATCGATCTCTTTCATGGAAGAATTATATCGATTAAATGCCCCAGTTTCAGGGCAAAGATCAGTTATATTGAGCCGTTTGTATGAATTTTCAGGCTGGTATTCTAAAGAGTATCGAGATTTGCTCGTATATTATGATTCATGGCAAGATTTAAAGTATAAGGTTGAAACAACTGATTATGGTGCATGCAAACAAAAAATAGTATCCTTTGCACGCAAGCATGAACAGGAGATGCTTCATCGATGGTCTGAACTATTTAAAAAAGTGTATGCATATAATGGGGAATATAGATGAAGTATTGGTTAATCCTATCCGTTTGCACCTTTCCTTGTGCACTGTTTGGTGGCTACCATAAGGGAATGGCTCGAATGAGAGCAAAAGATAAGCAGGGTACGATTCAAGCATTTAAAGAGGAGGTAGAAAAAACAGATTTTATAGTGAATGCATATGATTATTTAGCAAGAATTGCTCTGTTTTATCCAAATAGTATTCCAGAAGCAGTAGCTTATGCTGAAATATTAACCTTACGTGCACCATGCCAGTTGGCATTTCATTCATTGGCAGATGTATATAATTCACTAGGCTGTTTTAATGCATCAATACAAGCATTCAGAAGGACGCTTGAGTTTGAAGATCATGGTTTGATTCGCATTGAATTGTTCAAACATTATTTGCGCCAACAAGAGTATGATAAAGCGGCTGCAATATCAAGTCATGAACTCTATTGGCACGGCAATTTTGATATACAAGGAAAAAAGATACTGTTGATATTTGATACACCGGGTCATGGCTCGGGTGATCAGTTAATGTTCTTGCGTTATGCTCGATATCTCAAACATGCAGGAGCGTATGTAATTGCAAAAGCAAAACAACAGATGAAACCGATTCTGATAACAACTGGCTATATAGATGAGGTTATCGTAGATGATACAGTGACTGATGCTGATTATACCTATAAGAATAATATTGCCTGCTTTATGCTTGCTATGCAACGACTTCCTCTTGATACTGATCCATATATTAAAGCCGATGAAACATTGGAAGAACGATGGCGAGCAAAACTGGACCTTAAGGATTTCAAGGTGGGTCTCTTTTGGCAAGGAACCTATGTACAGACCTGTTTTGGTGAAAAACTTTGTGGAGCACGTGGTATTGCTTTGCAAGAACTTCAAATCTTGACCGATATTCCTGAGGTTACCTTTTATTCATTGCAACAGCTCTATACATTTGAAACTAAGGAGCAGGTTTGTGCAAGCAATATTAAGATCTTAGATCCAGATATTGATACAGAGCATGGAAGCTTTATGGAAACAGCAGCCATCATTAAGCAGCTTGATCTTGTTATCAGTTGTGATTCCTCAATTGCACATCTAGCAGGAGCATTAGGAATTCCAGTTTGGATGTTGCTTCCGCTTGAGTCTGATTTTCGTTGGTTGTTACATAGGCAGACAACCTTTTGGTATCAAACTATGCATCTTTATCGATCAAAAGAGTTAGGTACCTGGGAAAAAACGTTACACAAAGTAAAAGATGATCTTATTCAATTGGTTCGATTTAAACAGAAGGAAGGATAATAATGAAAAAGAATATATGGTTGTTAGCGCTGGTTGGGTTCACCGTATCACTGCATGCAGAACCTTGGTTTAAACAGCAACAACAACGCAAACAGGAGCAACAACATGCACCCGATCGCAAGCCAGAAGTGGCGCAACCGAAATCAATAAGGCGAGAGATACCAACGCCAACGCGAAAACCAGAAATACCACAACCGGTAAAAAGAGAGATGTCAACTTCAACTCCCATAATAAAGACTGAACCAGTTCCAAAAATTTTGCATATGAGCTTTCATTTAGGATGTACAAAGGAAGTTGAATATGTTGCCAACAAGTTGGGGCTGAATGTTACTTCATGGTATATATTTGATAAACCTCTTGTTGAGTTTGAAGGGCGCAATAGTGGACTGGAAATATATAATATGTTGCCAGACCGTGCTCAGCGCATTTGGGAAAAAAATAAGGACTATTTTAACGAATTTGATATCATTTGGATTTCAGATACTTCACCATTATGCCGCGTATTTTTGCAGAATAATTGGAAAAAACCACTGTTGATTTGGATTTGCAACAGATTCGACTATCGCCATCACCCAAGTGAATTTCCTGACCCTGAATACCATGAGCTGTTCAGAAAAGCAGCCAAACAAGAGAATGTATTCATCATACCCTATTCACCATATGAATGGTATTATGCTTATACTAAGGGGGTATATCTCAATACCTTTACCATAAAACCGATCGGTGCTATTGAAGATAAAGATCGTTACAAACATCCAGACAAATCGGTACCAACAACGGTAGATAAAAAGAATAGCATGCTCATCTATCCACGCTTGAATCCAACGGAACTTACATTTGTGAAGGACAAATGTGAAGAGCTCGATGTTAAGTATTATAGTGGGCCATATAATGGCTCTAATGATATCAAGGATTTCAAAGGTATCATCTTCTTTATTTATGGTGCATGGCTTAATATTGCTATGTTTGAGAATTTCCAGCGTGGATTAGTGCATTTTCTACCATCAGTCGATTTTATGGAAGAGCTTAAGCGCATCAAAGCTCCGGTTTCAGGACATCCATATGTGCTTAATAGTCGCTTATATGAACTGTGCGAATGGTATGCAAAAGAGCATCGTGATCTCCTTGTCTTTTATGATTCTTGGGATGATTTAAAACACAAAATAGAGACGACCGATTATGATGCGATGAAAAAGAGGATCATTACCTTTGCTCAAAATCATGAACAGGACATGCTCAATCGTTGGCGTATGGTCTTTGATGATATGTATAAGCAGCATGAAAAGAGTAAACATTAAGGATTGCTATGTATCGATTTAAGTTTGCTATTTGCTTAGCATCTCTTATTTCAGTTGTGGTTGTGTATGCAGATAAACCGAAAATTTTGCATTTAAGCTACCATTTGGGCATGATCAAAGATTTTGAGACGGTTGCTAAAAAACTGGATTTGAATGTAACTTCTTGGTTTATATTTGGTCGGCCAGTTGAGGAATTCGAAGGCTGCAAGAGCGGCCTTCAAATCTATAACATGCTTCCCGATCGTGCTGAACGAATTTGGAATAAGCATAAAGATTATTTCAATACATTTGATGTTATCATAACATCAGATACTGCGCCATTGAGCAGAATTTTTTTGCAACATGATTGGCAAAAGCCCTTGATTATATGGGTCTGTAATCGTTTTGACTGGGCATATAATTCAACAACATTTCCTGACGATGATTTATATAAGATGTTCAAAAATGCGCTTAATAAAGAAAATGTATTTCTTATTCCTTTTTCTATCTATGAATGGTTTCATTGTTACAAACGGGGCGTACGGTCAAAATTGCCTGTTATCTGGCCTATAGGTTCTGAAGAAACAACACAGCGTTATGATGAGCCGGGTTGGTCAGTTCCTGACAATATTAAGAAAGATGATCTGATTTTGATAGATCCACATATCAAGAATGAACCAGCTCAGTATATTCTGAACACCTTTAAACGATTCAACATTAAAGCCTATGCTGGTAAATATAATGGCCCCCAAGATATTAAAGATTTCAAAGGGATGTTTTTTTGGCCCTATCAATGGTCAAACGTCTGTTTTTTCGAAAACATAAAGCGTGGCCTTGTTCATTTTTTACCTTCGCCAGCGTTTCTTAAAAAGCTTGTGGTTCATGGTGCGCCAATTTATTCTCTGATGAAATATATGGTTGAAGATCGATCATATGAGATGAATGCATGGTATTGCCCTGAATTTGAGGATATGATGGTCTATTATGATTCATGGCACGATCTCAAGCATAAGATAGCAACCACCGACTATGAAGCCATGAAACAGAAGATTATGGCTTTTGCGGAGCAACATGAGCGGGAAATGCTCAATCGTTGGCGTATGGTCTTTGATGATATATACAAGTAGGTTGTTCATTTAAGAGCATGAGGTAATGCTAAAGCTGTAAATGTTGAGCCCATCCCTTATATTTGACAGTTAGACAATTATTTGACAACTGGATCGATGCGTGATACTATTGCTATATAAGTTATTGCATAAATATTGTATTCTAGGTTGTTCAAATGATACGATTATTGCTTCTTCTCCTGTGTTCTTCACATCTATATGCAGTCATTATAGAAGGGGTTTCGTATACCTCACATTCGGTAAAGATGATTGCAGATAGACATCCATCTATTAAGCATAAGCCAGATCAGAATAAGGTAAAAAGTCAATTGGCGATTCTTAGCGCATTCGCACAAAGCCAATATCATCAGAATATCGTTGTTTTGGCTGAAGAGATTTCGCCTTCGATTGCGAAATATATCAGGCCTGATGAGGCTTGCATACTCAATGATATACGTAAAGTTGCCAGCCTTCATAAGCTGGAGTATGAAAATATTGATCTCCGAGGGGCTACATTTGCTGCAGGGCATGTTTTAAAGAGAAGTTTAAGGCGTGTCCCGATTGATTTGACCCTCGAATTTGGTCCAACACAAGACTCTCTTAAAAAGCCCTCGCTTGTTATATTGGATGACCTGTTTGAAGAAAAAGAACGATACATAGCGTGTATTAAGAAGTTTTCTTGGTCTGATAGCGAGCAAAAAAAATTGGATATATTTCATAAAGAATTGTTTGATGCATTGCAAGGGCGAGACTTGAATACTACAGTGTGTACATTTTGCGAAAAGGCTTCTGATGAGGTTAAGAATCGGGTCCATGTAAAAATGAATAAGATGAGCCTATATTTATTTGATAATTATACAAGAAAAACAGTAGTGAGCTATAGTGAACGGGGTCATACGGTATTGCTTGCGGCTGGACATCGGCATATCTATAAGGTAAGGAATCAATTGAAAAATGAGCATCATTGGCATGATTATAGGATTCATTATAGTGGAGATGTTTTGGCCAATTATGATCTCAAATCCACGTTGGGTATTGCGACTTGCTGGGATCATACAAAAAGCTTTTTCGGTTACGTAGATTAATCTTGTTTTTTTACATAATTAATCGCGCTTTTCTCGGTTCAGATTACTTTTTTATTTCATTTTGAATGATAAAGCCTTGCATCTCTTCAATGCTTTATGCTAGTTTGTAAATAGAGACAGGGGAAATAGATAAAACTAGTATAAATAGGAAAGGTGTAGGAATGAAGTTTAATTTTAATGGTTTTAATGGTGTTTTGGCTTTTGGATTGGTAGCTTGTTTTCTGGCTATTGATGCTGCCGATCCAGGTAAGCAGAAAATAAGAATAATTAACAAATCTGGCTATGATATTGAGTTGAACATTGGTAGAGAAGGAAAAGCTGAAGAAGGTGTGTGGGGGGGGATCGATTTTTCTTCTGAAGTAATACCGTCTGCTCAGCCTAAAAACGAAGTTACCTTAAGCGGATTAGGTATAGCTGAGCTTGGTGTGAGATACACCAAAGATAACTATGGATCCCCCAATACAAAGGGACCATATGGTTCAATTGATGTATCCGATCTTAAAGCACATCCAAACGAAAATTTACTGATAATCATAAGTGTCGGTTTCGGAGGTTTTGGTGCTTGGGATATTAAACGGGATTGGCTTGAGCCTTCTGAAGGTGAAGGTGTGGATGAAACCTGGGAGGATGTTAAATCTGGTGCTGGTGAATGGACAGGAGGATGGGGTGAACAACCACCGAAAGCTGCAGAACCGAAGAAGCCTAGACTTGAGCCTATTCCAGATGGGACCCCTTATGAGGTATTGGGAGTTCCAAAAGGAGCATCAAAAAATGAAATTAAAAAGGCGTTTCTTAAGCTTTCTATGAAACACCACCCGGATAAAAACCCTGGTGATGATTTTGAGGTAGCTGAAAAAAACTTTCAAAAGATTAGTGATGCTCACACCAAACTTACTAAGTCGGGTGGTGTTGAGCCTGATCCGAGAGACCTTTAATTAACAGATATGCAAGCTACGGGAGGGTGCCAAATGGCACCCTCGCTCACTTTAAGGTATTGTCGGTCGGTTTCCTACTCAGATGAATTCATGGTATGCTCAGAATAAAATCATACTATAAGTACAGGGGGGGCCATGGATAAAATCAGTATTATTATTCCTGCACATAATGAGCAGGATCGTATAGGAAAGACATTACGAACCTATTATCAGTTTTTTAAAGCACTTAAAGAGCTGGAGCTGCTTGACTTTGAGATACTTGTTGTCTTGAATGGATGTAGCGATAATACCGCAGATGTGGTGGAAGAGATCATTGCTGTATCTAGTAATGAGATTCATATGATTGATCTACCAGAGGCGGGTAAAGGGCTGGCCATTATTGCTGGCTTTCAGGATGCGCTTACTCGCACGAATGATTATATTGGTTTTGCTGATGCTGATATGGCAACTGAGCCACCCTATTTTTATGAACTCTATGAACAGATGCATGGGCATGATGGCGTAATTGCTAGTCGATATATGCCTGCATCACAAATTGACCCTCCACGTCCATGGATTAAAGAGTGGGGTCGTAAACTTATTTTTAATCGGTTGGTTGGCATCTTATTTGGTCTATGCTATGCAGATACACAGTGCGGAGCCAAACTGTTTAGACGATCAGTGATTAAAAAGATCGTTGAGCATATGCAAGAAGACCAATGGGCTTTTGATATTGAACTGCTTTATTTGGCCAAAAAACATGGCTTTGATGTGATTGAGATCCCAACTGTTTGGACAGATAAAGCTGGTAGCAAGTTGCACACCTTCTCAAGTGGCCTTAAAATGTTAAGCTCATTGTTTAAACTTCGAAAGCAGCACAACAAATAGCAACATAAAGGATGAGTGTGTGTGGATTTGCCGGCTACTTGAATCTTTCTTTAAAATCGTTTATTGATAACAAGCAGTTGCTTGACAAGCGGTTGCTTGAGGCTATGCAACAAGAGCTTAAGCATCGTGGGCCTGATGGCTCTGGCACTTGGTCGTCACGTGAGCATGAACTTGCTTTGGTGCACAGGCGTCTGAGCATTATTGACCTTACCCAAGCTGGTGCACAACCGATGATTGATCAAGATAAAACGGTCATTATGTGCGTAAATGGCGAAATCTATAATTATCAAAAACTGCAAAAAGAGCTTGAACAGCAGGGGCATTGCTTTAGTTCGTCAAGTGATTCGCAAGTCATACTGCATGGCTATAAACAATGGGGTATTGATGGTCTTGTTGATCGGCTTGATGGTATGTTTGCCTTTTGTTTATATGATTTGATTAAGCGAGAACTGTTTTTAGTTCGTGATCGTATTGGCATTAAGCCGCTCTATTTCTCTTTACGAGGTGGTGTGTGTAGTTTTGCATCTGAAATTAAAGCATTATGGCCATTGCCATGGGTAGATAAAAAGATCAGCAAAGAGGGAGTCTATCACTATTTAACCTATCTGGTTACACCAGCACCACTCACTATATTTGAAGAAGTCTATAAGATCCCTGCCGGTTTTTATATTAAGATCGGTGCAGACAAACAGATGTATGTTACGCAATGGTATAAACTCCATGAACAATTAAAGATGCACGACCAACATGATGAGCAATGGTATGTGGATAATATTTGTTCATTATTGCGCGGATCGATAAAAAAAAGAATGATGTCTGATGTGCCCTTTGGAGTCTTTCTGTCGGGTGGTCTCGATTCCAGCCTAAATGTTGCACTTATGTCTGAGTTGACTGATAAGGTGAGCACCTTCACTGTAGCGTTTCATGATGGCCCTGAATACAACGAACTTGCATGGGCACGCAAAGTGGCTCAAATTTATGATACAAACCATCATGAGATTATAATTGGTGAGACTGAAGCCTTTAACTTTTTTGAAAAGATGGTTTATCACCAAGATGAACCGATTGGTGATTGTGTGTGTGTACCGATCTACTTTGTTTCTAAACTATTAAAAGATCAGGGTGTTACGGTAGTGCAGGTTGGCGAGGGTTCTGATGAACTGTTTTGTGGTTACCAGCAATATGCCAACTACCTAAACACCTATCGTTGGTGGTATGCATCGCAAGCATATATGCCAACAGTTGCAAAAAAAGGGTTGTTTCACGCAGCACAAAGGCTATTTCCCACTAAATTCGGTAAACTAGACATACTCAATAATTGGGCACATAACAAGGAACTGTTTTATAGCGGAGCCATCGTATTTTCAGAGCATGCCAAGCGGCATTTGCTTGGCATGCGGGCAGAATCAATAGATCCTATGACAGAACGTTTCTTCCCTGGCATGCAGCTTGATACCAGTTATGCTATGGCAGATTGGTATCGCACACAGCTTAAACAACAGTTGCCTCATGCAGATCAGGTAACGCAGATGGGCTATTTAGAATTAAAACATCGGTTGCCCGAGCTTTTGTTAATGCGTGTTGATAAGATGAGCATGGCCACATCGGTAGAAGCGCGTGTACCATTTTTGGATCATGAGTTAGTTGCTTTTGCTTTGACTATACCGCAGAAGTTTAAATATCATAATGGCATAACAAAGTATATTTTAAAAAAGGCAGCAGAAGGTATATTGCCGCATGATATTATCCATCGCAAAAAGGTTGGTTTTGCTGCACCGACAACACGCTGGTTTAAACAAAGCAATCGTTTTAATGAACTACTTAATGATCTGCTTGTAACTAAACAGCATGTATGGCAAGATGTGTTAAATATTGAAGCTATCAAGGCCATGCAACAGCAGAATAGAGTGGATAGTTCTGTTGATTATTCTTATCATCTATGGGCAGTGCAGAATCTACTTGGAGTATGTAATGTCTAACAAAAAAAATATCTTATACCTGCGCACCGATCTTGGCACCAAAGACTTAATAGGCGGAGGTTCCGTAGCGCATACGCTTGGAGTGGTTAAAGGGTTATTGCATCGTGGCCATTGGGTAATTTGTGCAAGCTCTGCAATGCACAAGGTGCTTGATGATATGGATCATCCACAGTTTTTACATGTACCGCTCCACGTTCCAAGCCTCTTTAGCCTCTTTGGATTCAAAATATCTTGTCTTTTTTCAAATCTGATATTTTATTACAAAATAGAGAAGCTTATCAAAGAGCAGAAAGTTGATCTGATCTATCAGCGCTACAGCATGCTTAATATGGTGGGGGTCTGGTTATATCAAAAATATAGCATTCCATTTATTTTGGAGTTTAACGGTTCTGAATCTTGGGTTGATGCACATTGGTCAACAGCACGCAAACTGCGTTTGACGAGGCTGATTGAAAAAGTTGAGCAATATAATCTTAAATTTGCTCAGAAAGTCATAGTCGTATCGCAGGTGCTCAAAGAGCAGTTGATTGAGCGTGGCATTCAAGCAGATAAGATCCAGGTTAACCCGAATGGAGTTGATAACGATCAGTTCAATTCAACACGGCTTATTGATGAACGCAAAATAGTGCGTAAACAGCTGCAGCTTGAGCAGAAGTTTGTTATTGGTTTTTCTGGCACCTTTTCCTATTGGCATGGTGTTGATTTGCTTGGCTGTTTAATACCCAAGGTTATTAAACAGGAAAAAAGGGTACACTTTCTTTTGATGGGTGATGGGCCATTAAAAGAACAACTTACACGTATAATAAAGCAGGAACAGGGCGCGCATGGCGTGACCTTTACTGGTATGCTGCATACAGATCAAATGCCTGCCTTTCTTGCTGCTTGTGATGCCTATATATGTCCAACGCAGTCCAATAAGGATGGTACGCGTTTCTTTGGTTCGCCAACAAAGCTATTTGAATATATGGCTATGGGCAAACCGATTATTGCTTCTCGACTGGAACAGATTGCTGAAATTTTAACTCTAGATAACGTTCAATCGCTGCTTGTTGAGGCGAATGATTATGAAGGCTTTGTGCAGGCGATTGTTGATCTGGTGCATATGCATCATCAGGATTGTGACAAGCTTGGACGTGCATTACAACAAAGAGTGCAGCGATATAGTTGGCATGAACATGTTGATCGCATCCTCAATGCGCATGTGGATGTGCCTACATGAAACACGCTTATACTGATGGTATACATCATAAGCGCATTGCAATTTTAGGACCATTTCCGCCACCCTTGGGTGGTGTATCGGTACATGTAGAAAGAATTATAGCAAAGCTCAAGGGTGGCAACCATGTAGTGCATATTGAAACCTGTGCTGAATATAGATATTATTTTTTTGTTCTTTATTTGCTGCGTTTACTCTTTTTTTTATTTAAATATAAACCACATGAGCTGCATCTACATACACTCTATTTAAGTAATGGACTGCATGAACTGCAATGGATCATGCGCATGAAGCGGTTACTGCGTTATGAGGTTATATTGATTGAGCATGATTGCCGTTATATGTATAAGCAATCCAACCAGTGGAAAGAAAGTCTTAATCTTCTGATGCCACATATAAAAAAACAGGTATTTATTGGTAATGTGACGGCACGTAGTTATCACGATAGTGGAATTGTATCTGCGCAGGCAACATCAGTTGAATCAGCATTTTTGCCTCCGGCTGAGTGTAATGAAAAAACTATTTTAAGTGACTATCCAAAAGCGCTCTTTCATTTTATTGATCAGCATTATCCGGTATTGCTTGCAAATGCATTTCAACTTTCGTTGTTTGGCGGTAACGATCTTTATGGATTTGATACTTGTCTTTATGCTATGCAAGATCTCAAGCAACAGTATTCTGATATTGGCATCATCTTTGCATTGGGCCAAATAGGCGATGATCAATATCACAAAAAGCTGCTTAATCAGATTAAGCAGCTTGGCTTAGAAAAACACTGCTTTATGCTTATAGGGCAACGTCCATTGTGGCCATTGTTTAAAAAGATCGACCTGTTCTTGCGGCCAACACTCAGTGATGGTGCGAGTGTGAGTATTGAAGAGGCATTATGGTTTGGCAAGTCGGTGGTGGCAAGCAATGTGTGTGAGCGTTCCAGTCGTGTAATGGTTTATGATGTTCATGATCAAGATGGGTTTTTTGATGTGATTGTAAACTGTTTGAATACTTTGCTTTAGACCCATCTTGTATTCTATGCTATAATTAGGGCTGAATGGATCAAATGGGAAAAACTATGGGAAAAGTTCTTTTATTTTATACATATACCTATTTTGAGCATCCAAAGCATATCTGCAAATGGCAATATAATATATGCCGCAAGCTCAATCTTAAAGGTCGAATTATTGTCGCACATGAAGGTATCAATGGCACCGTTGGGGGCTCTGATGAAGAAATTGAACAGTACAAACAGATGTTACTCGAGCACCCTCAACTTCATGATATAGATATCAAAGAGAGTGACGGGGATGCTCATTGCTTTCCTCGTTTGTATGTTGCTGTCAAAGACGAGATTGTATATTTAGGTCTAAAAGATCAAGCACGTATTGCCAATACTGGTGTGTACTTAACTCCATCGCAAACACATGCACTGCTCAACAACAAGCCAAAAGATTTGGTTATTTTAGATGCACGTAATGGAGTAGAATCAGCTATTGGAGCATTCAACGATGCTATTAAGCCTAACATTAAGTATTTTCGCGAACTGCCCGAATATGTTGATAATCATCTTGACGAATTTAAGAACAAACAGGTATTGATGTATTGCACTGGGGGTATTAGGTGCGAACGTGCAACTGCATACTTGAAAGAAAAAGGTGTTGCAAAAGAAGTGTATCAAATCGAGGGTGGCATACATCGTTATGCGCAGCAGTATCCTGATGGGTATTTTCGTGGCAAAAATTATGTGTTCGATCGACGCATTGCAGTAAAAATAAATGATGATGTTTTAAGTAACTGTTCCCAATGCGATATATCATCTGATGAATATAATAACTGCTTAAACGCTTTGTGTAATAAACATTATATTGCCTGTGTTGCATGCTTAAAGCAGTATAGTCGATGTTGCAGCATATTGTGCCAAGAGCTGGTCGCCACACAAAAGGTCCGCATACGCACACCATATACTAAAGTTTCGGTCAAAGCATCATAAATGAGTATCGCTCAAAAAAAGGATAGTCGATCTACTCTAACTGCACACCTGAATATATTAAAGCAGGTTCCTTTGCATAATAAAAATTGGTTTGCTACGGGTGGAACTGCTCGTTACTTTGCAGAGCCGACTACGGCCCAACAGTTGCAGGAAGCGATTACCTTTGCAACAACAGAACAACTTCAACTGTTTGTGTTGGGTAGTGGTGCAAATATTCTTGTCAGCGATGACGGTTTTAATGGTCTGGTAATACATCCAAAACTTACTTATATCTGCGCCTTAGACAATCAGGTTACTGCTGGTGCTGGTGTTACCATGCATGATCTCATTGATTATTGCCTTGAACACAACTTAGTTGGCCTTGAAGAGTTTAGTGGCATCCCCGGCACGGTAGGCGGTTCAGTCTATATTAATTTACATTATTTTGATTTTTTACTTGAGCAATTTATCATCAAGGCGCGGGTCGTCGACAAAAGAACCGGGCAACTACACACTGTTATGCGTGATTGGTTTAACTTTGGTTACAATCATTCACGTCTGCACACTGAGCCGTATCTTTTAGTTGAAGCAACGCTGCAATTAAAGCAAGCAACTGATCTTGAGGTTGCTTACGCACGTGGAAGGCGTGATGAGATCATACGTCATAGAAACGCACGATATCCAATGCAACGTACCTGCGGTAGTTTTTTTCGTAACTTTTTTGATCATGAAGTTACGATTGAGGATAATGGTAAAAGAATGATCTATGTTGCTTACTATCTTGATAAGTTAGGCATCAAAGGCCAACTGCAGGTCGGTGGTGCAAAGGTTTCGTATCAACATGCAAATATGATCGTTAATCTGGGGCATGCAACAAGCAGCGATATTATTAAACTTGCATGTACCATACAACAACGGATGTATGATACGTATGACATTATTCCTCAACCGGAATGCCAGTTGGTTGGCTTTACTCATTATCCACTACTGTAAAGCATTGCCTTTCATGCACACATAACTCATATGAGAAACAATAATGGTGAATGCAAGAAACGATTGACGCACTCTCTGAATAAACTCATCTTCCTGCAAACCGGAACGCTTAATTTCTTCAGCAAAGTCTTGCAAGTAAGGAGGAAAAGGAAGTTGACACTCTGAACCAATTACCTGTTGTAATATCATCGCCATATAGTTTGTGAATTCTAGGGTTGCTTCTATATCCTTGCGTTCTAAAAACTGTTCCCATAATGAACCTTGGCATAAGCGCATGATAAATTGCTCTGCAAGCTCAACATCTTCCTGCTCTATCTGAAACATCTTATTAGCATAGCGCTTCATATCTGGTTGACCTCTCACCTCATCAAGCTGCTCATCCCATCTTTGTTGCCAACAAGAGGTGATCTCAGCGCGATGTTCCTCTTGGAATTCAAAACTATGTGTCATGTTTCCACACAATAAGGCCATAACAATCAGTGAACGTATTGATATCATGAGATACTTCCTTTTTTAAAGATTGTTCGTAAAATTATGCCATAGTCTAACAAGGATCAATATATAAGCCAAGAAAGCTTTTCAGTATAATTTCTATATGAAATGTAGCTTGTTTTGTAGGCTTTGTCTGCTATAATTATATATTATGCAAGATTTTAAATATGAATTGATTTACCAATCAAACCTGTCAGGTGCCCGTGTAGGCCGTATCCACACACCGCATGGCATCATTGATACGCCCAATTTTGTAGGTGTTGGCACCAATGCCACGCTCAAGGCAATTGACAGCCAATTAGCTGATGCTATTGGTCTGCAGCTTATGTTTTGCAATACATATCATCTCATGCTGCACCCAGGCACACAGCTCATCAAAGATGCCGGGGGGCTACATAGCTTTATGCATCGCAATGCGCCGATTATTACCGATTCAGGTGGTTTTCAAGTGTTTAGCCTCGCATATGGCACTGTTAAGGACGAGCTAAAAAGTAAAGGACAAAAGAAACTTGATAGCGCTGTGCTCAAAATTGATGAAGATGGTGTACTGTTCCGTTCATATCGTAATGGCGATAAGATATTTCTTACTCCTGAAAGCTCAGTGCAAGCGCAAAAAGATCTGGGTGCTGATATTATTATTCCATTGGATGAGTTGCCTCCTTATCATATCGATAAGCAGAGTCTTAAAGTGTCACTTGATCGCACCCATCGTTGGGAAAAACGTTCACTTGATGAACATCTGAAAGCTCCAAATAATCAGGCAATGTACTCAGTAATTCATGGTGGCATTGATCCGGATATGCGTAGCTTAAGTTGCAAAACACTCACAGCTCTACCTTTCGATGGCCATGCAATTGGTGGTTCACTTGGAAAAAACCATCAGCAGATGTTTGATATGCTTTCATATGTGATGCCACAATTGCCGCAAGATAAACCAAATCATTTGCTTGGTATTGGTGATTTAACCTCACTAGAGCCATGCATTAAGCTTGGCGTTGATACGTTTGATAGCTCTCATCCCACCCGTTGCGCACGTCATGGATTGCTGTTTACCTTTAATGGTATGATTAAAATATTAAATGCAAGTAGCCGTACTCATTTTGCAGCACCTGATGTTGATTGTACCTGCTATACCTGCACACATTACACCTTAGCCTATTTGCATCATCTATTTAAAGCAAAGGAGCTGACCGGTTATACGTTGGCTACCATTCATAATCTACATTTCATGGTTAAGTTGATGGAGCGTTATAGGAAAGCAATTCTTGCAGGCAAGATATAACTACCTTTTAGCAGGTTTTATACTTCCAGCACAAGAATGCTGAGCACCAATATCATCTGCAATAATGAGAATGCGTGGATGAGTTTGAGCTGCTATCTTTTTGAGCTCATCTATATTATTTTGGGTGAGTGGATTTTTGCTTAAATCAAGGCGGGCTAGCCTAGGAAGTCCTTGGAGTATCTGAGGATCAATATACTCAATGTGATTGCTTCTGAGATCAAGCTCTACTAGTTGAGGAAGATTGAGGTTTTCGATAGTGGTAATCTGGTTGCCTTGGAGGTTAAGCTCTTTTAGTTGAGGAGGAAGGTTGAGGTTATCGATAGCGGTAATCAGGTTGTTGTTGAGGTGAAGCCTTTCTAGTACAGGAAGATTGAGGTTTTCGATAGTGGTAATCAGGTTTTTGTTGAGCCAAAGCAGTCGTAGGTTCGGAAAGTTGAGGTTATCAGGGATAGCGGTAATATTTTTGTCATTGAGCTTAAGGAATCGTTGGTTTTGCAAGTTAGGAATTTCTTGAACTGCTTGGTGCCAGCTTTCATCAGGGACAGCAGCTCTACACAAAGGCATTATAAGCAAATAAATTAACATAAGTATAAATCTTTTCATGTGATTCTCCTTTTTTTATCAGACAAAAATATCGCTATCAATTCTAATAGTAATAAAAAAGGGTGAAGGGAGGCAACGGTTTGCCTGAAAAAGTGTGACTTAAACCTGTTTTGCAGGTAGTTGCTTCTTTATTCGCCGTCGCTGAAAACTACGGGATTTAGCCCGTAGATGAAAGCGACAAGAACCACGCCGCTCGCCTGGGCGTAGCAACGCTTCGGCGTAGCCTGGAAGCCTGGTGGCGAAGGCGGGTTAAGCTTTGGCGGAATTTCGCGTGATACGACGGCTTTTAAGCCGTCGAGCGCTTCATTGCCTAAGAACCTCGGCTTATGGTATATTAAAAAACATCTGGGAGGTTATTTGGAGATTGTTATGAAGAAATTAATATATCTTCTATTAATACATGTATATATAGGTGCACAGCCGATTGAGCAAACCCCATACACCTATCGATCGATATTTAAACAGATGCCTTATCTCTATAACATTGATCGTACTTGTTCAAAGAATGCATATAATAAAGCTGTTACCTTTAAGCAAAAGATCGGGCTCAAGAAAAAGAGGGTTGAATATACCCTTGCATTGAGGTATTAAGTAGTTATGAAACTGATTACATCGCGCCAAAATCCAGAAATAAAAGCAGCTGCGGCATTACAACAGGCAAAAGAACGCAAAATTAAACAGCAGTTTCTTGCTGAAGGTGTACGTACTGTTGAAACGGTCATGACCAAATTCAGACCAATACAACTTTATATGACGCAAGAACTATTTGATCAACACATATTGAGTTCTGTTGATAAAAATAATATTACTTTAGTCTCACTAGAGGTGATGGACAAACTAAGCACAACTAAAACACCATCTGGTATTGTTGGGGTGTTTGCCATACCCTCAGCACCAAACAAACCGCTGACTAAAGGTATTGTGCTTGCCAATGTTACTAACCCAGGCAATATGGGCACATTGATTCGCACTGCTGCTGCAATGGGTTCAAAAACGGTTGTTGTTCTCGATGGCGTTGACCCTTGGCACCCAAAAGTTATACAAGCAACTGTAGGTACTATTGCACATGTTGATCTATTTGAATATTCTTGGCAAGAGCTTCTAGAAAAGAAACAACAACTCAAACTCTGTGCGCTGGTTGTTAAAGGTGGAAAACCGCCAGACCTACTCTCTGATGATGATATTCTGATGGTG
>SDBV01004097.1_pt1 | contig 21112 bp, 38 predicted proteins | sample 2277081 | NCBI WGS metagenome assembly SDBV01 (sample SAMN10402039, study PRJNA504765) | marine sediment metagenome | isolation source: marine sediment core GS10_PC15, 223 cmbsf | place: Arctic Ocean: Southern Knipovich Ridge | collected 2010 | reverse complement strand
TTTTATACAAAAACCATCACCCCCTGGGCGGCCCACACTCCACCGATGAATAGGGCCATGGGCCCGAAAATGGCTGCGCCGTATTGTCCCACCGTGGCCGCAGCGAGGGCGCCTAGACCGATTGCGACAAGAGTTCCTGTGCCGGCCTTGCCGCGCGTGCTCGCGCGGCGGCGGCGTCCGCCCTTCTTCTGGGTCTTGGCGAGGCGGACAGTCTTGCCGGCCTTGCGAAGTTCGCCGGCGCGGTAAGGCGTGATGCTTCGGGACTTGCCGCCGACAACGTAGCGGCGCGCGCTCCCCTTCGCCTTGCTCGGCTGCTTGCGTTTTGCTCGCGGCGCGGATCGCTTCGGCGCTTTGCGCCGGGACTTTTTCGCAACCCTGCGCCGCGGCTTCGCCCTGCGCTTCGGCGCTTTGCGCCGCGCGGTAGTCTTGCGCCGCTTCGGCGCCTTGCGCTTCTTGGCTGCGGTGCGCCGCTTCGGCGCTTTTCGTCTCTTGGTAGGTTTCTTGGATGTCTCTTTGCTCGCGGCTTTGGCGATGGCCGAAAAGGCGCCGCGCTTGCCGCCCCACTTGGCGTGCCGCTTGCCTTTGACCTTGCTCGTGCGCTTCCAGATAGCCTTCAGCTTGTTGAAAGCAGTTTTGTATTTCGTCGCCATCAGGCTTTCCGCATTACCAAGTAACCCACGAATCCTAGAGCGAGTGCTGCGCCCGCTGCAAGGGCAATTTTACCGAAACCCGTAATCCCGCGCGCCGCAAGGTCTTTCGAGGCATCTAGCATCGCCTGGCCAAGCACGCCCTCCCGCTGCATGTAGTCCATCGAGGTATCGTAAGCGCCGTTTGCCGATGCATCGGCTGCGCCGGGAGCGTCTGCTGCGTTGCCCGCTGCGTATTCTGCGAGTTCTTTAATGTACTGGTCGTACTCTCTCTGTCGGTCCTCGTAGTATGTCTCGTAGGCTTCCGTCCGGTCCTCCAGGGTCATAAGGTTTTGAATCAGACCGCCGGCGATGATGCTCACGGCGGCGATTGCGGCGGCGGCAAGCTGGAAGGGGGGCGGGAGGAACGGGGTGACCATGGCGAGCGCGCGGCCCGCGCGGTCAAGTAGCCGGGCGATGCCAAAGCCGACCTCCGCCATAACGAAGGCTGAGGATTTTCCCGTCTGGAGCATCTTCCCGATGTTCGGAAGGACTATTCCGAACACGAATTCCATGCCGGTCGCGATTATGAACAGATCCCCGATGATCGGGATGCGGCCCCAGCGCATGACTTCGCGGCCCAGCACCTGGAGGAACCGGCCCACTTCGCGCCCGATGGCGTTGAACCACTTAACCACGTGGCCTGCGAACCGCTTGAGCGCGTTCCAGACATCTTCAAAGAAGCCGCCGGCGCCGAATGCAATTGCGGCCTCTTCGATCTCTCTCAAGCTCTTGTGGGACGGGAGCCCCTTTTCTTCCGCATCGCGGGCAATCTCCATCATTAGGGACTGATTTGTCTCTGTGGCGTAGGTCGCCCATGTGTCGGCAAGGGCGATGATCTTTTGCTTGCGTTCGAGGTCGGGGATCACGCCGGCGTCTCCGCACAACTGCTGCAGCGTGTCGACGGGAAGTTTGATTGCCAGCGCGTAGCAGGCCACGCGATTGCTCCCGCTGAGCTCCTCGCGCCAGCCGTCCCACGCGTAGACGATCATATCGGTTGAGACGTTGGCGCCCTGGACGCCCATGAATTGCGGCCAGTCGCGCTGCTCCTCTCCGGCGCTGCGGTAGGCCGGGTTGCGTTCGTAGGCCATGCTTTGCAGGTAGCGCCCGTTGACCATCGGTCGCGCGGCGGCGCCGTACCACTTGACGACTGAAGCCGCGATGATGGTCGCTGCTTCGCGGGGCCGCGTAAGTATTTCGCGGGGGCGGAGGGGAAGGCCGGCGATGATCTCGGGGACGATCGGCCAGTCAAGCGCCTGGCGCTTCTGCATCCAGGCGGTTGCGTTCTGCTGCCAATTGTCCTTCCAGGCCCGGTAGGCGGGCTCGTGTATTGAAAGGCCTCCGCCGCCAGCGGAGGCGATGATCTCCGCCGCGCCGTTTTCTTCCGTGAGCGGCTGCGCGCCTTGCAGCGCAATCCGCATCATGCCGCGCAAGCTGCTGGGCTGGATTGCCTGCCCATAAATCCCGGCGTGGATTCTGCCGCGGCCCGCGAAGAGGCGGCTTAAATGCTGCGCAAGACGGACCCGAATCGCCGGGATGCTGGCGGAGACTTCCCACGAGGCGAGCTGAAGCTGGCTGGCAACCCAAAGAGTGACGCCGTCACTCCACCTGCTGATGATCGCTTTTGCAAAGACGAGGTTATCCGCGTCGATATCAGCTAGAGGCGCCGGGACAGTGTGCGTCTGCTTCGGGTTGCCAGTCCAGCGCGTGGCATTGTAGAGGGCTTCGTTGATCTCTTCGCCGCTGGGAGGCGCCGGGATAGGCGGGCGCTGCTGGGCCGCGCCACGGGCCAGCGCTTTTTCGAATTCGCTTTGGCCCGGCGGCGGCGGAACGTAATCGGCGGGAGGCGTGTAGCCAATCACGCCTTCGGCGGTTCCGATTGCGGCTTGCCCGGCGCCGGGGAACGGGTTGGGGATCATCTGTTCGCCTCAAAAGAGCTTGCGGCTCGATTCTACTACTTCTTGGCCTTCTTCTTGGCGTCAGCCTTCTTTTTGGCGTCAGCCTTCTTCTTGGCGTCAGCCTTCTTCTTGGCGTCAGCCTTCTTCTTGGCGTCAGCCTTCTTCTTGGCGTCAGCCTTCTTCTTGGCGTCAGCCTTCTTTTCGCTGGCCGTCTTCGGCGCGGCGGGGGGCTTCGCTGCGAATTCCCTTGCCGTCTTCAATTCCGAATTGATCTGCTCGCAGTTCGCGGCGTCGGGTTCATCGCCGGGCGCCGTTGCATGCAAGGTCGCGCCGATCATGGCACATACTTTCTGCATTCGCTCCCGAGCTGCCCCCACATCAACCGCCGGAAGCTTCTCCACTTCTGACGCTACCTCAGCTTCGAGTTTTTCCAATTCGTTCCGGATCATATTCTTCCTTTCGGTCTGTCGTCTGCCTGGTAGATGCGATACCGCTGCACAACCGGCGCGGGCCGCGTTTCGTTAAAAGGCTCGCCCTTTTCGTCGCCTTTGGCGTCGAGTATCCATGCGCCCGTGGTCCCGTGTACTTCCGCGTAGACGTGCTGGTAGGGATCGATGTTATCGCCGACCGTCACGAGGTAGACGGCGGGGAAGCCCATCAAGTAGGCCGCGGTCGCGATGACTACGGCCCACTGGTCGCAATCGCCGCCGCCTACGATGGTCTGCTCGGGCGGGTTGATCCGGTCGCACGCCTCCAGGTAATAGACGTAACGGCCGGCGCGGACAAGTTCGTGAAGGCGGCGGGCGGCTTCGCGATCGCCGAAGCGAAGGCGGGGCGACGTGTAGGGGCGGAGGTCCGCGAAGTTCAACCACTCGGCAAAGAAGGTCACGGCGTCGATAAAGGCCGTCTCGCGGCTCTTGCCCGGGGCGTCCATCATGCCGACGGCCTGCGCGAATCGCTCGATAATGTGGGGGATCACGACGCGCGGCCAGCGGGCCCGCTTTTGCGCGGCGTCACTCCAACAGACAACTGAGCGTCGTTCGGTCAAACTCGCTCCATAGTTCCAACCCAATCGTCGCGAGCGGGAGGAAGATTCAAATAAGGGTATCGGGGAAACTTCCAATCCACTGCCGGGCAATGAGTGTCCCAGCGGCCAATTCCCCACTCCGCCGGATCATATTCTTCCGGCATGTTAATAGCATCACGGGCGCCCTGTCGGGGTGCCGGGAATACATCTAGGCGTCCGACTTCGCGTGAATTCATTACATCCGAACCGCGGCAAGCGTAGAAGTATGTTTCCCAAGTCTGCCCGTTGGTCGCGCTCTCTTGCGAGGCTTGCAGCAATTCCCCGCCGCAGCACGGGCAGGCTTTCAGCCGCCCCCGCTCTACAATTTTTGCTCCGTCAACGATGAACGGCTTGTTAGTCAAACCTTGTTCTCCGTGGCCATCTGCTCGCGTAGGCGCTTCTGCCAGTGCTCTACTGTTGCCAGAAGTTTTTCCCGGGCCCGCAGGGCGGCGTTGTGTTTGCGCCCGTCGTTCCCGTCGTAGTAAAGTTTCTCCAGAGTCCGGCGTTGTACTCGCGGCGCCATCGCCTCAATAGCGGTCTGCGTAACGTCGGCAAAGTGGGCATCCAGTAATTGACGTAAACCTGCAACTGAAATCTCCTTGCCGAATCGTTTTTCTGCGCCGTCCGTCAAGCCGCCGTCCAGGGCCAAGGACTGCGCCAACCGGCCAAGGGCGGCGCGGTCGGAAGGTAGCTCGAACGTAAGTACTTTTGCGGCCCGCGCGTTCATTCGTCCCAATCCGGGTCATCGGCCATGATTTCGTCCACGAGCGCGAGAGTTCTTTCGCATGCCCGGTCACGTTTGAGGGGGACAATGTATCCGCAGACAAAGCAGAATGCGCCGTTAGCTTCTATTCCGTTTCCGGTCGAAGTCACCAGCACTTGGGCTCCTCCGCATTCGGGGCATTTTCTGATTGGTTCATTCATGCGCTCTCTCCGACTACCTTAAATAGGTCGGGGAGCTGGGCAGCTTGGCGCGCTTCGGTCGTTACGGCTATGGCTTCAACCGGGGCGCCCACGCCCGGCTTAATCGCCCGCAGGAGGCCGCGCCCGATGGCCCGCACGTTTGGATTTTCGGCAAGGGCCATGAGCTTGTCCAGGGTGTCGGCTTCGCCGTCCGCCTTTGGTGCGTATTTCGCTAACGTCTTTTCGACCTTGCCGGCGCTGGCCACTATCTTGTCGAAGGAACCAAGATGATTTTCAAGCGCCTCTTCCGGCGTCTGGGCTTGCGCAAGAAGCGTCTTTTTCACCTGTGCGAGCTGCAAATCCTGCATCATGTCCGCCATGGCCATTCCGCGTTCAGTCGCTCCGTTCTTGGCCTCCAGGGCGGCTCTGACGGATTGCTGCATTGCCTGCATCTGCGCCATGATTGGCATTAGAAGCGCCTCGGTCTGCATCTTCATCATCTGCATCGCGCGGCCAATTTCTGTGTCTGGGAATTGGACGTCTGGCGGCTTTTCCAGCTCGGGGGTTGCGGGGCCAAATTTGGCTACTGTGTCGGCGTCAAGGAAAAACGCGAAGCCGCGCGTCGGTAGTTTCCCTTCGGATATCTCGACTTCGATCAGGCCGGCGGCGCCCAGCTCGTGTGCGAGCCTGGTCAGCATGTCCGGCGCGAAGTGTGAAAGTCGCCGCGGCGCCAATGCCCTCCGCGCGCATTTAACTTCGACCATGGCGCCGGTCAGCGTGAAGCCCTGGACGGCTTCCATTAAGAGCGGCGCCGAAATAAGTTGCTCCTCGGCCAGAGGGCGCAGAACGTCGGGCAGATCCGACGGCCGGGAATCGGCCACAGTACGCTGCGCCGGCTCGTTTTCGTTTTCGACTTCTTCGGTCAAAGGTTACCCTTTTTCAAAATAGGCTTCCGGCACGCCTACGATGCGAGCGGTCAATTCGGTTACTTCGTTCATGGCTTCGCCGGCGGCATGCGAGGCTCTTGTGATTTCACGCGCCAATTTCAGACTGCGCGCCTCGAAATCTTCAATTCCATTAACGAGGTCGCGCATGGCTCCGAGCGCGTTCTGCGCTTTCTTGCAAGCCTCGTCCATTTCCTGCCATCTAACTTCGGCCATGAAGTCACCTTACCTTCCCAGCGCCGGAGTTCCAAACTGACTTTGAGCGCGCGGCCAAATTTGGGGGAGGGGGTTCCCTCCCCCTGATCCCCCTCCCCTTCCACAATCGACGCTTGCCGGGCCGTTGCTCGTTGCCTGGCGGCAACGGCCCGGAAGCACCCTCGGACTGCGACGGCGCGGAAGGTGTCGCTACGCGACTCCATGAGGGCCTTCGGCCCGGGGAATGTGGGCGCTTCGCGCCTTGATAGGCCTCCCTACGGTCGGAACGGCATGAGGTGGCCTGCCCCTAACTACGGGGTCAGGCAGGACGGCATTTCCCTGCCGCACCAAGGGGCGCGGACCGTCCGGGTTTGATCGACGGGCGACGGGTTTCGGCTCAGGTTCCCGCTGGGGCTCCGCAGTGGATTCAGCCCAACGGCCAGCCTAGGAACGGGTTTGCGCGCTTTGTGGGGTGTACTTCCTGGCACTGGTTACCTGCATCACGACTCGCTGGGGCTACACTTTCAGCTCTGCGGGCATGTTCCCAGCCCGCGCGTCGCAGTTCCCCTCTCTCCGAAGAGAGACAGTGTTAGCGGTGACCTCCCCGGTATTGCCGGAGTAGCCACGCAGGCGGCACCTCCGGTTGGTCGGGTGCGAACGGTCTTTTGATCTTCCTTGCGCGCAAACCCTATGTCGGCGTCTGTTTGTCCTTTCGTAGAGGTTCTTGCTTCTGAAACTCGCTCAGGATCGCGTTGGAGGGGCCTTCCGGTGGGCAGATACCTCCCCGGACGCCACAGGCGATTTCTGGGATTTGAGTCTTGCGGGGCGATTGGCTTGGGGTATGCTTCACGGGCTGAGAATGTTCCTTAACCGGGGACACACGAGGCGGCGCCTGTTTTCTCTTGCTGGGCGCCGTTTTCGTTTAAGGTCTGCGCATCTTGCCAGTGCCGGAGACACTCCACAATAAATCAAAAGTCTGGGGACAACTTTCCAGTTTCGCCCTAAGTGCCGCCCAAGATGGCAACTATGTCGCGGATGACCTTGAGCGCCGTGTGTCGGGCGTTCTCCAAATCGGCCATGACGGTCGTTAGCCGGCGCCGGATTACCTCGTCGTCAGGTTCGGGGAAATCCTCAAGCAGGCCGCGCACTTCGTTGGCTCGGGCCCAGCAGGCGTCAGCGGCGTCCAGGGCCGCGGTGATTCGGTCTACGGCGCTTGCGGTCATGGCTCCCCCTTACGTGTTGCCCACGAGCTTGTCCCGTTCGCGGGCGTCTTTCATGCGCTGGTCGGCTTCATCGTAGATGGCTTCGGCGATTTCGTAGACTTCCTTGGCAAAGTCCCTGACCTTATCGGCGCCCTTCCACGCTTCTCCCTTTTGCCCCGGCATGAACCGCTTCATCACGTAAGCCTGCATGAGGCTGGCCGCGATGGCTCTAATATTGTGCTCTTTCATCTCTTCCGGCCCGCTTGCCATCGTGGGGAATCGCGCGTTATGTGCGCCCTGCGCTGCTTGCTGCGCTTGCTTGGCTGTCTGCGGGGTGGGTTCGTTCATGGTTTCTCCTTAGTGTGCCGCCTCGTCCATGAGCCGCCTCCAGGCGGCTTGAAGGATCTCGGCCTGCTCGCGGAGCTTTTCGTAAAGGAACCGCTGCGAGTAGACCGGCTTGAACGGGTCGGTTATTGGATCGTAAAGATTGCCGCACTCGGGGCAGAGATGCACTGTCGTCGGCGGCTTGTAGGTGTACTGATGCGCGCAAATATGGCAGCGGTGGGTTGCCAATGGTTGTTCGGGCGGCTCGCTCATGGCGCACTTTTCTCCGGCGCGGCGCTGGGCTCGGGGAAACGGGAGTTCCAGGCGCGCGCTGCAAGCTCGGGCGTCTTGTCCCACATTTCAACGCCACAGTCCGGGTTCCGGCAGGTGATGGTCCGACCGGCGTCGATGTACCTGGACGCTCCGCTCTCCGGGTCGGGCCTGCCGCAGAAGGGGCATGGCTTCAGTTTCGTTTCGCTCACGGCTAGTCCTTTCGTTAAGCGTGCCGGTCCCAGCTTCGATTGCAGGCGGTGCATTCGATGACGGGTAGACCTCCCAGCTCGTAAACCAGAACGCGCTTGCATCCGCAGACGTGGCATTCCAGCACAGGCGGATCGGCGCGGCGGTTCCATTTCTCAGCGCCTCCGGGCGCTGTCCCGCTAAACGCCATCTCGCAATCTCTGCAACGGACTCCATACCCGAAGGAGACAACACAAACATCGGCGCTCCCGCAGAAGGGGCACGGCTTGAGTTTCGCTTCGCTCATGGCTTTCCTTTTCGCTGAGGGCACCACTCGGTACGGGTTCGCTACTCCATCCACAGTCGCCTTCCGATCTCGGCGGCTGCTATGCCGATCGCAACCCCCAGCAGCACCAGGCGGGTCCGGGGCCCTTGGAAAAGGGCTCTCAGGTGCGGGCGCATCCTGAACCAAAAGCCGCTCCCAAACATCGCGTCATACGCGGCCCGGGCTTCCATGGGGTCGGCGAACCTGTGTTTGCATGAGTCACACTTCGCCGGCGCCCCGGCGTCCGGGTCGTACTCGTTATTGAATCCGCAGTAGGGACATTGCTTGCGGGCTAGTCCCTTCGGTTGGCTGCTTTTAGCCGGGCTGCCGTTCGTTCCCATATATCGGGCTCCTTTTTGTTGAAGTCTGTGCCGCTGGGGTCGGTCAAGTGCTGCTGCCCCGGCTGATCGCCGTTGGCGTCTGTACCGGGTCGCGGCATGGTTTCCACTACTGCCGGCTTCAAACGCGCGGGTTTCTTGGGTTTGAGAGGCTTTTCCGTCTGCGCCCCGGTGTCCCCAAGGTAGTACTTAAAGCCGATTGCCTCGGGGGTGTTTTCTGCAAAGAGCGGCCCGTCGCCGGCGCGGTTTTTCCACTCGTCAATGGCCGGGTTGATCTTCCACTTTCCCTTCCATTTGCCGCTGTGGGGCCTGACGGCGACTATGACGCCCCGCTCGTGAAGGGACTTCAGGGCCCGATAAAATGCCGTGCGGCTGCGCTCGGGACGGCGCCGCAAGAGCGCCGCGCCGCTCCAGGGCTCAGGGCATTCGAGCGCCGCCTCAAGCAATGCCGCCTGGTTGGCCGTGAAGCGGCCAGCGGCAACGGCGGCGGGAAGTTGTTCGACGTTGCTCATTCGGTCACTTCGCCTGTGTCCCAGTCCACGATGGGGAGGGTCCGGGGCGTTTTCCAGGTACACTTGTGCGGGGCTCGTTTGTGACAGTCTCGGCAATGCCAGAGATCCATGCGCGCGCCCTTAACGCCAGTCCAGCCCTTCGCCACAATATTCGCGCCTCCGCACTTGGGGCACGAAGAAGGCGCCGGCGCATCTTCTGAATAATAACCTCCATCTCCATTCATTCTTTCACCTTGAAATCGGCATCCTTGATCTGTTCGGGGTCCGCTCGCTTCCCAGCGGGCGCCGGTGGCTTCTGGCGGGGCTTCTGCTGCCCGAGACGCCCAAGATGCCGGAGGGCAAAGGCGCCGGCGAACGCAAGAGGAATTGCCCACCAGGGGCGCCTTTCCACCAAAGGCTCCTCCTGGTGGGTGCTGGGAGGACCGTCCCCCCCTGCATTTGTCTCCTCTTCAGGCATCTAGTCGCCTTGATCTTCAAAAGGCGCCGCATCTCTGGGATCATTGTGCCGGTAGGTCATGGCTCCGGCGCGGATCAGGTCTAACGCCTTCTCGTAGCCGGCCTTTGAATGGGTCGCTGTAAGGTGAGTGAAATACTCAGCTATTACCAGCTTCACCCAAAACGGAACCTCAGCGCCGTCTGCCGTTGCCACGGAGAGCCCGGCCCCGCCCGTGCCGTCACGAGCGGCGCGAATCCTCAAATAGAACTCAGCGCCCTTTGCCTCCGTCATTGGTCGCCTTCCCCGCCTTCGACGGCCCCGGCAAAGTGCGCGGGTTCTTCGGCCTCGGGGGAGCCCTCTATTGCAGTCACGGCGCCCGTTTCGATTAAGAACTCAGAGTCCGCGCCGGCGCGGGCGCGCGATACTGTGGCGGCGTGGTCAACGTCCGCGGGGGGCTCTCCGCGCCATATCGCGCCGATCAGTTCGACAAGCTGCGCCTCGGCCTTCGCACCGGACTGGATTTTGTATTCAGCGGTCACGAGCTGCCCGAGCAATTCGCCGAAGATCAGGCGCGGGTCTGCCTCGTGCTGGAGTTCAACGGCGCGGAGCTTGTCCAGGGCGTAGGCCACAATCTGCTCGGCAAGGATGGTCTGCTCGGGGTTCATGCTTTCACCTTTCTGCTAAGGGCGCGGTATGCTGCTGCTTCCACTCTTGGAACCTGTCCGTTGCCAAGGGCTCTAATGCGGTCCACCCTATGGGCCACCCCATGAGCCACTCGACCCATGCCGGGTTCAACTGGCCAAGCTTGCGGCCCTGGTTGTCCAGTTCGACTTGCTCCGTCAACTGGTTGCGGCGCTGGCCGGGGCGGTTGCTCCCCTTGAAGTCGTTGGCGCTGGGCGTCCAGAACTTCTGCCGGGCTACTGCTGTCGCCAGATCGTCCCCGCCCGTCCCCGGGCGCCCCGGCCTCGCATAGTCCGGGCCGCTCGGACTCGCTTTCGGCGTGGGCCATCTCCGGCCCCCCGATAACATCTCCGGCGTAATCCCGTGTTTGGCTTCGTGCACCGCCATGCGCTCCCAATAGGCGTTCGTCGTCTCCTCCGGGAGCGGCTTCTGGTAACTCGTGTCCACCTTCGGCGCCGGGAACGCTCGAGCGGCTGCGGGGAGTCCGTTGCGTGGATCCGCCGTGTTGAAGTCGCCCCGTTTCTCCGCATCGTTCGCCCGGGGCGTGGGCCATAATCCAAAGGCGGTCGCGCCGGTGAGGGGCGCCAACGGCAGACGCCGGTATGCAGTCGTATCGTCCCACGAAGCCGCTCGCGGCCAAGTCGGCGAGGATTCGCCCGAAGTAAGGAAAGCGAAGCAGGCTTGAGACGTTTTCCAGGAGTACCCATCGGGGTTTAACTTCGCGAATGATTCTGATTGTCTCCGGCCAGAGGTTGCGCTCGTCGGCTTCTCCGGCCCGCTTTCCTGCGCTGCTGAAGGGCTGGCACGGGAAGCCCGCAGAGACGATATCCACAACTCCACGCCATGCAGTCCCGTCAAATGTCCGGGCGTCACTCCATACCGGGAAGGGGGGCAAGTGGCCTTCTTCCTGGCGCCGTAGGAGGATTTCGACGCAATACGCGTCTTTTTCAACTGCGCACACGACGCGATGCCCAAGCAGCTCCGCGCCAAGAAGTCCGCCACCAGCGCCTGCGAATAGTGCCAGCTCATTCATACCCCGCAGATCCCCGCGCACTCGTTATCCCACAGAACTTGTTGGGGGTCATCGGATTCGGTCAGGTCCAGATCCCGAAGCCGCTTTAGTCGGTCGTTCAAGAATACCGGGCAATTCAGGCCGGCAATGCTTCCGTATTCGGCATGGCCGCTGGCCAGCGCATCGTCTATTTCGAGGGCTTTTTTCCAGTCGGCGGGGACGGCCTTGACGTTGCGCCATTCCTCAATGCTATGGAAAGGGCAGTAGACACAGGCCGATCGCATCGCCTGGACGGGCGAGCCGTCAAGGTAGGTGTGGCCCTCCGCGATGTAGTTCCGGCAGTCGGCGCGATGCCAGTTCATATCCCAGAGGGGATGAAGGTAGGTCCGCCACTTCTCTTTATCGGCCTTCAGGCGTTGCGTTTCGTCGGCGCTGATTCCCAGCCAGCAGGTGACGCGCTCTTGTCCCTTGCGCAGTCCGCCGCGCGTTGGAAGGCCGAAGTAATCCCGGGCGCCCTTGGTAATCGGCTCGATCTTGTATTTCCCGGTGCACCGGCGCGGGATGATGCCGCGTAGCTCGTAAGACTTCACGAAAAAGGGGAGTTGCTCCATGCGGTTATCGCCGTCGCGCGCGGCCCGCGCAATGTGGGCGCCTAGGGTCGGGCGGAGTTTGCCCTTGAGCATTCCCCGGACGATTCGGAAGTCGGCGCCGCTGGCCTCGATCATGGCGCGCATTTTCTGGATGTGGGGATAGAGCGCCGCCGGTTCGTCGCCCGTGTCGGCGAAAATGTAGAGGCTCGGGAGTACTCCGCCGGTCACGGCCAGCAGGCGGGAGTCACGGTTCAGGGCGAGTAGCGCAATCGCAGTCGATTGCACGCCGGCGCCGAAGCTCAGGTAGTGGCGGCTCACTTTTTGCCTCTGTTGAACATCCCTTGGTCTACTTTGAGGCGCGCGTTTTCTATCTTGAGGTGCCGGGTTCTAGCGGCGCGCGCTAAATTGTCGTCGCGGTCGTATCTCAGGTGGCATCGCTGGCAGAGGGCGCGCAAGTTCTCCAGGTCGTTGTTTTCGGGCGTGTGGTCCAGGTGGGCGACGGTCAACACAATCTTGATCTCTTTGGCGTCCGGGCGTAGCCATCCCTCCCCGAAAGCTATGCCCTCGTCCTCTTTTCGGACGAAAGAGCCATCGTGAAGCCGGAATCCAACGGCGTAATTGACCACGCCGCAGAACTCGCAACAATGCTCGGCCCGGTCGAGGATTATCTTGCGGATCGTCTTCCAGTTCACCGGGTAACGGTCTTTGTTTTCAGGCTTGATCGGCATGGCTAACCCGTCGCCTTCTTGAACTCGACAACCCACACCCAATCGTTGCGCTCCCACGCTTTCCACGCGGCGTCGGCGTTGCGTTTGCGCTGCTTGGTATCGGGGAGTGCGTATTGGAATCGATCTTCGTTGATGTCAGCGTTGGCCAGCGTGAACTTGACCATGCGGCCTTCGTAGCGGAACTGGATCATGGCCAGATTGCGATCAGCCGCCCAGCCGGATATGAATTGGTCGGCGCCGAAACGGATCAGCGTCTGTTCGATTTCCGCTTTGGACTTACTGACTCTGACACTTGTGCCGCTGGCGTAGTTGCTCATGGCCTCACCTTCGGCGGGAGTTTGTGGGTCTGGCGGGTGTACTCGTTTTCGAGAAGCCGGTAGGCTTCGGCGCGCTGGCCTTCGCGGATGAGGCTGAACACGCTGGTCACGGTCCAGGCGAAGACTAGAAACACGATGATCCGCCCGCGGCGCCGGATATCAGCCTGCGCCTGCGAAATGTACTTCTCGGTTACCCATACAATTCGCGATTCCGACGGGCCTAGGCCGTCATCCTCAACCGCTCGATTGTAGAGTTTCTCGCGCGCTTCGATGGTCGCGGCACGGAAGCACTCGCTTTCCTTGATGCTCGGGTTGCTCACTGTCCGCCCTTCGCTTGGGCCCGGTCCCGGCGCTCGATTTCGGCTACAAGGAGGGCAGTAGCGCGGATTAGGTCACGGCGTGGGCACGGGCGCGGAAAGAGATCAGCGCCGCTCCAGAATGCCTCGGCTATCCGACGGGGGTGCATGAGTGTATTTTTGACAACGCCGTCTACGCGGCTTTTGTTCACGACGATTTCGGATGCGCTTGGAGTAATCGTAGAGAGAGAGTAGGCGGCGGCAGTCCTTATGAGTTGCCCGTCTCGTTGGGCATCGTCTCTACCGGCGCTGAATCCTCCCACTATTTGGTGGGCCCGCTCTACCGAGATTTCGGCCAGCACCCCGGACGATGGGCGCGGGGTGTTTTCCGCTTCGGTACACAGGCCGATAATGAACTCGGCCACGCGCACGGCTTCGGGCACAGCCAATATCACCACTTTGTCTTTTTCTCCCCCGTGAATTTCGATAGCGTCGTCGTAGTAGCGGCAACGCCATCCCTCGTAAGTTTCGCCGTCCAACTGGCCGCGCTCGGCGATTTCTTTCCATAACGCCTCATCAAGGTCGCGCCATTTTTCGATCTTCTCGTTGATTTCGTCAATGATGGTTCCCACTGAACTACCCTCCAAGCAGAACGCCCCGAACCGGAGCTAGCCGGTTCGGGGCGTCTGCGGGGCACCCACTTCTTAGGGCGCCAAAAGCCTCGATTCGTGACGCTAGCTCGCCACACGGGGAGAAAGTAGCCGATGAAACGTGGTGGGGCCAATGATTTTCTAGAAAATCGCGCCCAGCAGGCTGAGGGCGCCGCTGAGTAGGTTGCCGATGGCGCTTTTTGCGGCGCGGCGTGCCTCGTCGCGGGTGATGCGGGCGATTGCCGTCTCCACGGATAGCTCCAGCTTGCGGAGGCCGCGGTAAACCTGGTTGGCGGTCAAATCTGCGTTGGCGAAATCCTTGGCCAATTCGACGGCGACAGGGACCGCATCCGTGGCGACCTCTTTAATATCGCCTACGGCTGTCTCCGCGTGGAGGTTCAAGCCGCTTACAACGGCCCCTAGCGTGTCCTCTACGACGCGGCGGGCGTTCGGGTTGTCTGCCATGGGTTGGGGCCTAGAAAGGCGGCTCAGGGACTAAATCGTTGTCCCGGGGACTGTACCACGCGATCGCTTGCGTCTCTAGTTCGTAAATATCCACGGCGTCGGGGTCGTACTCCCTCCAGGCGACTTGCACGCGGTCGCGTTGGTAGGTCGGGCCTGCCATCGGACCTTCCCAATGGCGCAGATGACGGCCAATGGTATCGCGAAGCCGGTAAGAGCGGCTGAAGCCGACGTAAAGGATGTTCCCGCTGAGGTCCGCGATGGCATAGACGCCAGAGATACCATTTGCGGGCATTTGTGGGGGATATCGTTTCCCGGGCTGGCCGGGCTCGAACCACGCGGAATCGCCAAAAGGCCGGAATTTCACGGCACGTTGGCCGGTTCGGTTTGGGCGAAGTAGGCCGGGCGGGCGTCCGAATCTATCCACTTTTTGACGGCTTCCCCGTGGTCAAGCAGGCGGGCGCGCTCGGCTTCGGGAATCGCCGGGTCCAGGTCGTGGCGGATGGTATCCAGCATTTCCGCGACGTTGCGGCGTAGGAGCGGGTCGTTTGTTTCGGCGTATTTGACCGTCTCGCGCGCCTGGCGCTTCGCGGCGGTCTGGAAGCTGGTTGGCAACGACGGGTCAAGTTGCGTTTCAATCGTCGTTGCCATTGCTTCGATCTCGGCTTGCAGATCCCGGTCGAGGCTGCTGCAGCTAATGATCGCGGCGAACGCCAAGAACATCAAAAAGGCGATCGCGAATTTTCCGGCGCTGGGGTGGATCACGCGTAAGCCTCCAGGGGCACCTGGCCGGGCTGCCATAGTACCGCGCCGGCGGGACTAGCGATGGCGAAGATTGCGACGTCGGGGTCGCGAGCCGCGTCTCCGATGGTCTGCCAGACGTTGCCGGCCGTCATGGCGCCCCCGGAGGTGTAGCCAAACCAGGCGCCCGAAGACTGTTTGCGCAGCTCGGCGACTCTGCCACCTGGGGTGTCGAGCGGCGCCATAAAAGCGCGCGAGCCGACAGCAAACATGTCAGGCGGCAAGACTTCGGGCGCCGGCTCGTAGACTTCGGGCGGCGGCGGGACGCCCGGGCCGGGTAGGCCGGGAGCTACGCCCGGTTGGGCGTAGGCGGCTTTCGGGCGCAGAAGGAAGTACCAGGCAGCAAGGGCAAACACGACGCCGCCGCCGATCAGGTAGAGAGTTGTGTTTTCTTTGGCCACTGGAATCCTTAGTAGGGGGGTGCCGCAATGGTCATGGCGTCCAATTCTTCTTGAGTGAAGCCGTAATCCAAGGGAACCTCCCCGATCAGCATGTCCCGGATCTCTTCGGGCGTTGTGAGCTCGTCCTCGTCAAGCCCCATATCCATATGCCGGACCCGATAAACCCAAGCGGCAATGGCTGCAGCCACGATTGCGCCGCCGATCAGGTAGACGGTTGTGCCGGCTTTCGCCATTTAGAACATCTCGCTCTCTTCGCCTTCATCTTCGGGCGGAGGGGGCGGCGTGCCGATCTGCTCGAAGGTTTTACGCATACGCCAATTCATGTAGAGCCCCCCGAGAATCGGCAAAAGCAACGCGCCGCCGAAAATCAACGCATCCGCCTTCGATATCTGCGGGAACCACGGCGCTCCTTTTCGTTTAGCCACTGTCGCCTTCCTTCTCGACTTCGCGCATGGCTTCGATGCGGACTAACCGCCGATCGAGGTCATGCTGGCCCGCCTGGATCACTTCCAGCTTTTCGATTATTACCTTGTTCGTCTCTTCCAGCTTTGCCGCACTGACCCCGTGCGCGCCCTGCCCGACATAGCCGCCAAAGGCGGTAAGTAGCATAACAAGCAGGTATTGCACCACGGGGGGCAGTTTCTTCAGCGCGGGGATGCCCCTTAACACAGTATCAGCAGACGGAAGCGACGCCCCGAGCGGGGCGGCTGCAGGCGCTGTTGGCTGTGCCGAAGCTCCGGGCACTGGCTACCCCTTGCGCGCGGCGCGGACGGCCCACTTGATAATGTAGTACTGCACCAGGCCTCCCAGTGCGAGGGTGCCAAGGGCCATCGCAGCGGCGCCGACGTCGCCTTCGGCCAGGGGCGCTACAATCCCGTTTGCCTGACCGGCGCCGTAGGGCTTGCGGTAGGTGAGCCCCGCGCCCTGAGCCCGGCGTCGGGCGCGGCCCGCGCCGTAGGGCTTGCGGTACGTGAGCCCGCATCCGTTGAAATCCATGATCTGCCTTTCTGGTTAGCGCCTTCGCGGGCGCGGGATGAAGTATATAGCAGCGCCGACCAGCGCCACAACGGCAATCCCCGCGATGGCGTAGGTAAGCTGTTTCTGGGCCTTTGCGAGGGCTTTGGCCGCATCTGTGAGGGCATCCGCGGCGGCGCCGGCGCTTGCCGCAATGGCTTTGGCGGCGTCTGTGAGTGTGGAAAGCAGGCTCGTGCGGGCGCGCGTGAAATCGACTTTGAGGGCGCGGACCTTATCCGGCACGAGCTGGCCCGCGAGCCCGAGTGCTATGGCCAGGTCGTTGATTTGCGGGCCAAGGGCCGTGAGCTGGTCGGCATAATGCATGACGATCCACGACGCCGCGTCCAAATCCTCCGGGGTCCGGGCGTCCATGAGGTCGCGGACCTTCGCGAGGACCATGTTCTGCGCGTCAATCAGGAAGTTGGTCAGGTCAACCCACGCGAGGTTGACCAGATCCACGATATTCGCAAGCAGTTCCGTTCTGCGGGCAAAGTTGAGGGCCGGATCATAGACCCCCGCCACCAAATCCGGCGCGATGGCGAGTAGATTGTGTTCATGGATCATGCCGGGGTTGACCGCGAAGTCGGGGCCCCCAAGGACCATCAGGGCCGCGTTTTCGGCCCGGGTGATATTTTCCAGCAGGAGCGGAAGCACACCTGGAGGGGCGACAGTCATGGGAACATAGACGCCGGCGCCGGGTTTGCGAAGATTGCCAAGGGGGCGCGCGGATCTGACGGCAGAGTTGAAGTGCATGGCGTCTCCCTTATGGAATCGCATTAATTACCAGGGGCCCTGTGCTGGCTTTCCGGTCACTGCCGCTGAACGTTTGCGCGTTGACACAGAGGCCAACATTATCGCCCAGATCGGGGGGCAGTGCCACCGTCACGTCCTTGTCCATGATAGTGGTCGGTACCCCGTCGGGATCGAGTATGAGTTTGAACTTCCAGCCCGGGGCCAGTGGCGTGACCTCAAGCCGCAGAGGATGGTCTACGCCATTTGCCAGAGTCTGCGCGTCCTCCAGCGCCTCCACTCCAGCGGTGTACTTATAGAGCCTGACTTGGCCCGAGGTAGCACCGCCCATAAGCAAGAAACCGTCACCCGCATACACCCCGTCGCGGAAGGTGCCCAAGGTGCCGGCATCGGTTCCGAGCTCGGCCAGTAAGAATATTCCCCACTGGGCGCTGAGTGAAGTCTCAAACATGGCGCTGAAGTCCATGGTAAAGCCGACTCCCGAGCCCGCCACGCCGCCAGTAACCCAGCCGCGCCACCATTTCATGCTGGCCACTACGCCATTCGTAACGATTGCCCCGGCCTCAATCACGCCGGCATTGGGGCCGCTATCGAAGGTTTCGGTAAACTGCGTTAAGTCAATTCCGTTGAACTCGAACAACGGAGGAACGGGGGAAATATCCACGAAGATCAGGAAGTCTACGCCCTTCCAGACTCCGCGCACAACTGACCCGTTGCCGGGTGGAGCCGCGCCGCCGTCATAAGCTAGGGTCACGTCGAATCTGTTTAGGGTTTCGGGGCCGGTGAAACTCGGAGCGATCACGCCTCCCAGGGCCGGGTCCGCAACAAGTGTGTCAGTCACGCCGGCGGCAAGCCCGGCAAGCTGCGCATTCTCCGCGCTGAATCCCGCGATGAATCCCGCCAGCGTCCCTTTTACGTCTGCGGGGAGCTGGATCGCGCCGTCAGTCATGTAATTCGCCGGGATTGGAGCGATGCCCCAACGGGTGACCACCACATCGGAGGCGATGCCGTCAATAAAAGTTGCGACTCCCATCAGCATTGGCTACTCCGGGGACTAAGGCGCCGGCACAAACGGGCCGGTGACTGGTTTCATGTTCGGTTTGGCCATTAGGCTGCGCTTTCTATGACCGTCAGACTGACGGAGTCCGTGTTCGGAAAGGTTGCTGGATCAATCGTCAACACCACCAGCGGGCTGACGAGCCCGAACTCTACTGTAACAGTATGCGCGCCGGCCGTGATGGCCACGCGCGCAGCAATTGACCAATTGACGTGGACGCCCGCGCCGCCCTGGTGCCCTACGGCGGTCAGGGGAACGGTCACCCCGTCAACTTTGATAATCATCGAACCGACGCGGGGCGCGCTGATTTCGCCGGAACCGCTGGCGTTAATCAAAAGGAAGCCTGGCGCACTCACAACTATCGGCACCGTCACGGCGGGGGCCGTTATCGGCAGGACAACGGCTGTCGAGAAAAGGATGGCTAAGGTGCCGCCCCACGACTGAACGAAGATCGGGACCACAGGCGCCATCGGGAGCGCCGTCGGCTTCATGTCGGGGTTAACCATTCTAGGTTCCCCGCAATCCGCCCTGCGGGAAGTCGCGCACCCTGCGCATATCCCAGACGTGGATTATCAGATTCACAGTGCCCACTTCGGCCTGGAAGTCGATCACGAGCGGCTCTTGACGGCGGCGGGTCACGGGGAAATCGTCAATGTAGCCCGGAAGGAAGATCAGACCGTTAGCAAGGGTAATTGCCGCCGCCTGCGCTTTCCCTGCAACCTGCTGGTTGTAGATCACTCGCGCCACGGCGGTAGATACGTCGGTCGGGGCGTGCTGCACGCGAAGCGCGAAGTATTGCGTCTCGGGATGGTCGGTAATCGGTAGGATCAGCCTATCCGCCACGACTCCGGCGACGGCCGTAACCTGCCGGGTGAAGATGGTTTTTGCGGCGGCGACTTCGCGGGTAAGCGCGATTTCCTGAAGCCGAAGCAACTCCTCCGGGGTGTCCGGTACGGACTCTTCCGGGCTTCGCGCGCCCTTGGCATAGCGCGTTAGATTTCTGTTGTAGGGCTCCGGCGGGGGGCCTGCCATGGCTTGGCTCCCTAGTAGGACTGCCCGGAGAGACGCCCATAGTATTCGCGCTGCTCGATTCCGGCAAGCAGGGTCACGAACTCGACGAATCGGCTTGTGTCGGCGTGGGCCGGGGCGTTGACCACGATTATATCGCGGTCGCTTCCGTCGCTTCTGTAGTCCAGGGGCGCCATTCCGGGGTTGGAGAGTCCACCAAACCCCGTGAATACCTGTGCACTGATAAGGGCGGTCGCCTGGTCGCGGCTCCGGTCGGAGCGTGTGTTGATGTTAATCAGCCGGTATAGATCGTCTTGCACGCTGAACGTACCGGCGGGGGCCTCGTTAATCAGTGCGCCGCGCAGATCCGTGCGACGGAGCTGGTAGTTGTGCCACGTCGTGAGAATCAACGGATCCTCGAAGTTGACAAGCCCGACGGCCGGAATATCGACGCTATGGGTTCCGAAAGTCAGGGCGCCGATTCCCCGCTTGAACCGCTCCCACTGCGCTTCGCTTTCGGGGGCATTGGCCGCGCCGGCGTCGAAGGGGAGTTCCAGCATGCAAAGTATGATCTGCTGGATATCGAAGGCGCCGGCGGCAATGCCGTTGCGATTGACAATCCGCATATCGATGCGCTCAGGAGCACGGTAGGGGACGCCCGAGACGCCCCGCTCGTAGCCGTAGAGCATGAACTCCTGACCGGGCCAGAAGTTGAAACCCGGCACGGTCGGAGGCGAGGGAGTGGCCGGGACTGCGGGCAGACTTTCAGGGCCGTTGAGGCGCGTTTCGCCAAACAGCAAGTCAAGCGAACAGCCCGGGCCGATCAGGATGTTATTGCCTTCGACGCGAAATTGCGTGATGGAGTTAACCCAGCCGTCGCCGGGGCCTGAACCGACAACGTAGCCGCCGATGATTACGTTGCGGCTGCGTTGCTCGATAGGCGGAAAAGTGACGTTGGCGGCGCGCTCTCCGGCGGCGTTCACATAGTCGATCGGGTTGGAGACGTAGTACCAGGGCTCGGGAAAGCGTTTGCGCGGTTTTTCGTTCATTACTTCCCCTGAAGCCGTAAGGGGCGGGGCTCTCACCCCGCCCCCTCTTACATTTCGATTTCCGGCGCTCGGGTGGCCTAGTTGCCGCCCAAGATACAGTCGATCACGTAGACGTGCAACGCGCCGCTGACAAGCGTGGCCGAAGGCGCGTTCGGGCCCCCCGTCATGTTGTTGACGGACAAGACAAGCTCGTTCAGCTTGGGAAGCGCCGCGAAGCTCCAGCGGATCGCGGCCTCGATGCCGTAGGGGAGCTGCGTGGCCCAGCTCTGGCGATTCTCTTCGGACGCGTTGCCCGATGCCACGGTATTATCGTACTCATGCTGCTGCGAGCCCATGTCGTAGTCCGAGAATGCCTCGGGTACGCTGTCGGACTGCGGGCGCGTGACTTCGAGCCGCGCCACGGCGTCGACAAGCTGGGCGTCCGCCAACTGAAGCGGGCCGCGGACAGCGGCGGTGATGCTGGAAAGCTCGAACGCCGGGGTCAGAATGAGCTGGTGGCGGTCGCTGGGCGCGGCGACGGTCGCCGTGGCGTTCAGGAACACGCCGGCCCCGTCGGTCAGGGGGAAGTCGATCATGGGGAGCTTGCGGAGGCGGAGGCGTCCGACTTCGCGGATGAACTGCTCCGCGTCGAACTGCTTGCCCAGGTGCAGGCGGAAGGCCGCAGCGACTGAGGTGATCAAGCGGTCATAATGGTCCCCGGCCATGCGGTTGACCTGCGCCGCGCCGGCCTCAACCACGTTGCGGCGTCGGGCGTCGGCTGCGGTCGCGGCCTGTGCGTATGCGTCGTTCATCTTGCTTCCCCTTTGGTGGTCTTATTGTCTGCCACGGTTCAATGCAAGCGGGCGGAAGGCCCGTTAGTTCCTGGTTGCCTCGTAAATGCCCATACTGGCGCCAGATCCGTAGGGTTCGTCGTAGGTCATGCCGGCGCCCCCGGAGCCTTTGAAGATTTGGCTGAACATGCCGATCAGCTCGCCGGCAGTGCCGAAGATCAGTTGCTCGGTTGTTGGG
>SDBV01004096.1_pt1 | contig 21112 bp, 22 predicted proteins | sample 2277081 | NCBI WGS metagenome assembly SDBV01 (sample SAMN10402039, study PRJNA504765) | marine sediment metagenome | isolation source: marine sediment core GS10_PC15, 223 cmbsf | place: Arctic Ocean: Southern Knipovich Ridge | collected 2010 | reverse complement strand
TCGGGGTCATCTTTCCCTTCGTCCTTGGTTTCGGGCTCCTTTTCATTCTCGGTTTTTCTTCGATCGAATCTATCTTCCTCGGAGTGGCGATGGTAGCGACCAGTGTGGGTATAACCGCACGGGTACTCGCCGACCTTGGTTACATGAAAAGAAAAGAGAGTCAGATAATCCTTGGCGCCGCGGTAGTCGATGATATCATCGGCCTTTTGATACTGGCCATCGTCAGCGGAACGCAATCCGGCAACTTTAGTCTACTTAATATGGGTATCCTGATAGTCGAGGTAATCGTCTTTGTAGTGGCCTTCATCTATTTCGGTACCAGACTTACCAAGAAATACGGAACAAAGCTCGATAAGTTAAAGATAAGTGAGGCCCCATTGATAGTGGCGCTTTCCCTTACTTTCGGTCTTGCTGCGCTCGCCAGCTACATCGGCATGGCAGCCATCGTTGGAGCTTTTTTAGCGGGGGTTATCTTTGCCGAAGTAAACGAGACTTATTCGCTTCGAAAACAGGTGATCCCGATATATGAGCTATTTGTGCCCTTTTTCTTCGTCATCATCGGCTCCCAGATCAACCTTAGCATTCTAGCCGATCCCAAGCTACTCGCGCTTACCGTTGCCGTTATCTTCCTCGCGGTGATCAGTAAGATCATCGGCTGTGGACTTGCCGTCATCAAACAGGGAAGGCGTACATGGCTAAAGGTCGGGGTGGGGATGGTACCAAGAGGAGAAGTAGGCGTCATCATCGGCCTTTTGGGTCTCTCTCTTGGGGCGATCTCCGAAGACCTCTACTCGGTCATAATCTTGATGTCTATGGTCACTACTTTTATAGCTCCGTTTCTTATTAAGATCGCTTTTAGAGACATGACACCGATGATCCCCGACGAAAACGCTTAAGGAGTCTGCGGATAAAAGTAAGAGAGTTAGGAGTAAAGAGAAAGCAGGGAGCGGATGACCACCCAACCTCTCAACGCCCCTATTTATTACCCTCCAGACTTTTGACTTTAGACTCTTGACCGTTTCCATCCCCCGTACGGCGTGAGATAGCTGAGAGCGGATTTAAAGGGGTCGGAGTAAGAAGCAAAAAGAGCTATGGGCGTCAAATTTAAAAGCGATAAACATCAGCAGTTACAAAAAGGGGGCAGTTCCCTTTTAGGATGCATCTTCCGGTTCCGCGTCAGGTTCCGTATAATCGCCCCACCAGTTACTTATGACCATAGCGAGAGCGATATAGAAGAGTGTATATCCTGAAAGCACTTGCATGGAGGCGAACATCTTCGTATACCATGCCGTCGGTGTAATGTCGCCGTAGCCAAGCGTTGTCATGGTGACGATCGTATAATAAAGAAGATTACCCATTACGGCGACTTTTGATGCCGGTTGAAATCTGATGACGTCCTCTTGTCTTCCTCTTGCGTTTCTTATCATCTCGACCGGCTCATGGGGAGACAAGGCCCGGTCTCTTGTGATCTCTTTTTCAACATCCGGCCAATCGACCCCGGACCAGAGCCTGTAATTGAAACCCCTGAAGGGGCGTGTTTCTTTTCGAACTACTATGTTTCCTTCAGTATCTAAGTAATTTTTCTCACTTTGATAGTGCTCGAACTTTCTTATGGCGTCTACCCGGTCACCAAAGCCGACCATCGCGTAATAGGCCCCGGTAAAGGTAATTATTAAAGCAAAATAGGAAAGAATGATCACAACTATCTGACGCTCTCTCGGCTGCGGCTTAAAAGACCTCTTAACAGCCATCACCACTGTAACGAACGGCCCCGCGATCGTAAATAACAGGATTATCGTGAGAAGAACCGTCCAAAGAAAAGATGTTGAGCGGGAGAAAGTTATGCCGAGGATCTCCACTGATAACAAGGATATCAGAAACGACATGATCGTCCAGATGATTATAGGTCGTACCACTTTATAATCACTTTTAAATTTCATAGCTTGTTTATTCCCAAATTGATAGGGTGTAACTCGAAGCAAGGTACGCTTCTCGAAACGTCTTAAGATTACGACGTCGCCCAAGAATAGGATTCCTCGTAACGACGATAAAACTGTCGATTGTAAATATTAAATTTAAAATATTGACCGTTAGCGAACTAAGTTGAAATTGTGAGGGGTCGATAGATTACTTCGGCTAAGGGTGTCAATACCTCGCAAAGACGATGTTGTGGGAACCGGAGTAAAGAGTGAGAGAGTTAGGAGCAAAGCGTTAAAAGCTTACGGAGATTGCCACGGCTGAAGTTGTTGCTACCTCGCAACGCTTCCCATGGCTGAGTGGTTTTAGTCACGCTATGAATGACCAAGAGCTTTACACTTATTTTTACTTTCCCCGCTACCCATCACAAATCGTCATTACGATTAGTCCTGACCTTAGGCGACGTATGTAATCTCCGACCACTCTAATCCGCTTTCTGCTTTCTAAGACGGTTTTTTTACCGTCGCTTGCGCACTTGCGCATCTTTGAACATGGTGATACGATTTTTATATTAAATTTTCGAGGTGTAGTCATTGTATCCGGTACTAGTTAAATTTGGACCAGTTTCCATACCGTCTTACGGTTTCATGCTCGCTATCGCCTTTATAGTGGGTATAACGCTGTTTTCCAGAGACCTTAAGAGACGCAATATGGATCCGAACATAGCATATGATCTTGGGATCGCGGCTATAGTCGGCGGTGTTGTCGGCGCGAGGACGGCATATGTCCTTGGCCATCTTGGAGACGCTCCGTTTATGGATCTCGTCCTTCGCGGCGGTCTGGCCTGGTTCGGCGGTCTGATCGGGGCTACGATTCTTACTTACATTTTCGCAAAACGAAAAAAACTTCCCATCCCAATAATAGCCGATGGTATCGCTCCCGCTATCGCTATCGGCCACGTCTTTGGCCGTATTGGTTGCCTGTTAAATGGAGACGACTACGGTGTGGCAACGACTCTGCCCTGGGCAATGTCTTTTCCAAGCGGTGCCCCTCCGACGACTCAACTTGTCCACCCGACTCAGATCTACGAGGCTACGCTGCATCTGGGGATCTTTTTAATCATATTGGCGATGAGAAATAAATTAAAAGACGGTAACCTCTTTATATTATTCTTACTCCTTGCGGGAACCGAGAGGTTCTTCATAGAATTTATCCGCACCAACGAGATCATCGTCGGTAACATTTTTACAATTCATCACTTTGTGGCACTGGCGTTGATGATCGGTGCGTCAACGGCGCTCTTGGTAAGAAAAGCGGTCGCAAATCCTGAAATTGTAAAAAATCAATAACTACACTTTAGAAGTGACAACCGACGGACAAATGTCTCCCAATACACACTCTTCGCAGTGGGGTCTTCTCGATTTACAGATGCTTCGTCCATGATAGATGAGGAGATTACATACCGCGTACCAAAGATCTCTTGGGTAGATATTCATAAGATCCTTTTCGATTTTGACAGGATCACTTTCCTTGCTTAGCCCAAGCCGATTTGAGAGTCTTTTGACATGAGTGTCTACGGCAATACCTTCGATTACTCCATATGCTTCCGATAAGACGACATTCGCGGTCTTTCTTTGAACGCCGGGCAATAGTAACATCTCATTCATTGTCGTCGGAACCTCTCCGCCAAAATCACTTAATATCATCCGGGCGGAGCCGATGATGTTCTTGGTCTTATTGCGGTAAAATCCGGCTGACCTTACCTCTTTCTCTAACTTCTCAGGGTCGGCGCTGGCAAAATCGCGGGTAGTCTTATATTTTTTAAAAAGTTCTTTAGTTATCACGTTGACCCGCTTATCAGTACACTGGGCCGAAAGTATAGTGGCTACCAGCAGCTGCTGCGGGTCTTTAAACTCAAGTGCTGTCACCGCGACCGGATACACTCTTTCCAGTCTCGATAATATTTCGTTTTCGCGATCGGGTTCCATAGGGAGATTTTATCATTTTCTGACAACACGTTTGGTATTTAGTGAGATGTCGCGGATCATAAGCGCTATTATTACTACCATTAAGATTATGATTACATGATTTGTATAATCCATTTTTTTCTCCTTTAACAGATCTAACTTTATTTCTGAGTCATTTTTTCGATCTCGGTTATCGCCGTTTTCATCTCTTCGACTTGGTCGATGGGGAAGCTGATCCCTCGCTTAGTCGGCAGCCAATCGCCTTTCTCTCCTTTGAAAAAGATCCTTAGATCGGCTCTTGTCTGACCTTTAAACTCAGAAACTCTAGCCCCGACCAGCTCTGTGTCACCCTTTTCGAACTCATAAGCCACTTTATCCATTTTAACCTCCTCTCGGAATACGAACATATGTTCTATTTATAAACGCCTCGCTTCCGCGTGTCAAGTAATTTTTAGCAACCGACTGAGTTTTTTGTATTTCCTAACGGGAATAATGACTTCAGTTATTCTTTAAAAGGAGAAAAAATTGCTGTCCCAATCCAGAACACAAATACTCATCGCCCTTCTTCTTATTACAGCGATAATATCCGGGGTCAACTTAGTCTCGAATAATAACGACGCCGATAAGGCCCCTAAGGCTGAGGCAAAAGAAGATGATGAGGTCACCGCGCCTCCCATAAACTTCACAAAAGTAGTTAAGAAATTGGAACCCGGGGTCGTATCAATAGAAATCGAAAATAGCGAAAACTCCAGCGAACTTCCCGAGGGCCACCCCCCTATCCCTCCAAAATTTAGAAGCAGCGAGGGTTCGGGTTTTATTATCTCAAAAGACGGATTGATACTTACCAATAATCACGTTATAAGTAACGCGAAAGAGATAACCGTAAAAACATCTGATAAGAAAAAATATAAGGCTAAGATCGTCGGCCGCGATCCTGCCTACGACACGGCGCTTATCAAGATCAAGCCTAAGAAAAAACTAAAACCTCTCTCACTGGGAGATTCCAAAAACATAGACACCGGAGAATGGGTGATCGCTATGGGCAACCCTCTGGGGCTTGAGAATAATGTCTCCATAGGTATAATCAGCGCCGAAAAACGGGAATTTCCGGATCTGCCGCTTGTCGATTTCATCCAGACAGACGCCGGTATCTATCCGGGAAGCAGCGGCGGACCGCTAATAAACGGAGAGGGAAAAGTAATCGGCATGAACACGGCGGCAATACCGGATACGGAGATAGGCTTATCCGTACCTATTAATAAAATCAAGAAACTGATCCCCAAACTTAAAAAAGGAGATATCGAGCGAGGCTCCCTCGGTGTCTATACTGTCGACCCTGAGGAGGAGACAGGCATGTCCGATCTTCCAAAGGGGGCAATGATCGAAATGATCGCTCTTGATAGTCCCGCCGAAGAGTCCGGACTTCAAGAAGGTGATATTATTACCGGATTTAATGGAACGAAGATCGAAAACCCGGAAGATCTAGCCCGAAAAGAGGCAAACAGTAAGCCGGGGGAGAAAGTAGAAATAACGGTAGACCGAGATGGAAAGAGTGCAGTGGTAGAAGCAACTCTAAGTGAAGACGCCGGGGCTGTGGAAGAATAGTCTATTCTTTCATCAACTCTTAGGTCTCTTAGCTTTAAATGAATGCGACTTATGGCATAAGTCGCATTCAACGTCTCTTACCTTTTTAAAGGGTGGATCATAACCGTCGAATCCCATATCCCCGTCTATAACCTCGCGGGCCGCGTCTTTATGACACTCACTACAATCTTTAGGCGTTGGTCTTGGCACAAACTTATCGTCATGTTCCCCGTGACAGTCAATACAATCGACGTCCTCGGCCATCTCTGACGCGTCATAGTCGGCTACCAGTTTTGGATCGGAATAACCGTGACAAGCGCGACACTCGAAGAAATCGGAAGCATCGATATCCTTTGTACCGAAGACTTTCTCGGCAATACCTGCGTCTCGGTGGCAGGCGCTGCACCTAGATGGCGCAATCTTACCGTCTATCACTTTTTCATCTCCGGGAAGATGACATCTCATGCAACCTTCCATCATCGTCATTCCGTTAAAATAGGGGTACCCTCTTGCTCCCAGATGAGTTATCCGGTTATGGCATTTTGTACAATCAATGCCCAATTTTTTGTGGTCCTTATGGTCTATCTTGATTCTAGTGCCTCTTCCGGTCCGCTTTTTCGCGTCCATTTTGTGGCAACGGGTGCAGATATCGCTCTTCATCTCTTTAGAAAGTTCGCTATCCTTATTGATAATCCGTGGATAATCACCGGTAAAATGTCGATAGACCTCACCCAAGGTCTTCGCATCCTCCACAATGAAGGTACCAACACCACCGACCGGCATGTGGCAAGCGAGACACTCGATATTGCCGTGCGTTGACTCTTTCCACTTGCTGTACTCAGGTTTCATCTCGTGACAGAATATACAAGTCTTGGAACCACCGAGGTAGACTACGTTTCCAATTAGCATAAGTCCTAGAATAGAGCCAATCGTTACGATTACACTTATAAAAAGAATGATCCCACCGGTTTTTTCTCGCCGAAGACGAATCCAGAAGATCAGTCCGACACCAAAAAGGATAAGCCCGAACAGAATGGTCGTGAAATAGAGAAAGCCGGTCATATTCGAAACAGTCATAATCTCCTCGGTTGATCTTTCTATATTCTCCAACCGAGCTTATTTTAAACGAAAAAAAGACCCACTGACATTAACTGCCAGAGGGTCTTTATAGACCGATCAACCCTTAAGATTCATCACCGCAACTGCCGCAGAATTTAGCTCCGGCTTCAAGCTTTTCGCCGCAACTACCGCAGAATTTTTGAGTTTCTGGCTCTGGCTTATCCTTCGCTTGCGGTTTTGACGAGTAATTACTTGACTTGTGCTGCTTGCCAGATGGTCCGGCCGCTACCGTCCTTACCCTCCAGACACCGACTATTATTGCCGTCACGATGACCCCAAGAATAAGAACTATGGCGATTATCATATTAGTCCGGCTGCCGTCACCGGCGGCCGCGTTATTACTATCCCCGGCCGTATTGATCTGTCCCGGTTCTGCGTTAACTGACGGGGTGTTGTTATCTTTACTATAAGTGACTTTATAACTGAATTCTCTATCCGCCGGAATATTTAAAAATGAGTACCTATGATACTCAAACTGGTCGGCGGTCTGAATATCGGTCGAGACCGGCTCCACTTTAAAGTCGGCCGCACCGACCGGCTTTTCGATCTCAACGATGAGATTATTTATATTCACCGGAGTCTTAAACTTAAGATCTAACTCGCGCCCCGGATCGGTACCGATAGTATTGTAATATGCTTCCGCCTGAAACGCACTACTGAAAGTCTTAAACGTCAGAGTATCATAATCTCCCTCACCGGGATGAATAACGTGAGTTTTCCATGTTTCAGTATAATCATATTGACTATCGGAATTAACAGCAGCGGTCGAAGAGATGCGTGCCCCTTTTGGAACATAGATCCGGACCGTCGCCGGAAGCTTCACATCACTTGGAAGCAATCCTCTAAAAATAAGTAATACAGACTGGCTATCATGTTCCGGCCAATATTGGACCTGAAACTGTTCATAAGTAGAAACACCACCATCAGACGCGTCATGCTCCGCCAGAGCCGGAAGTTGTGCCGAAACAACCAGCACGAAGATAGTCAAGATAAAAACAACTATTTTGAGCTTTTTTTTCATATAAAATCTCCCTTTTTAGAATTTAGTGCCAGTATTAAAAAAATTAATCATTTCTAGAAAGCACCGCTATAAATACTAAGCTGATAACTGTTTTTTAACAAGATACTGACAGCAAAGCAGTTTGAATTTTACAAAAAAAATAACTATAACCGTTCGCCTTTTATGACATCAAAGCCCATGTAATCCACTAGGGCGTGGGGGACTTTTATAGTGCCGTCGCTCTGTTGATAGTTCTCCAGGATCGCAGCGACCGTCCTTCCAATCGCAAGCCCCGAGCCATTAATCGTATTTAAAAACTCCGGCTTGTCACCCTTTTTCGGGCGAAAACGGATATTGGCCCGCCGTGCCTGAAAATCGGCAAAATTACTACAAGACGAAATCTCCTTATATCCATTTACAGACGGCATCCAGACTTCCAGATCGTAACATCTTGCCGCCGCGAAACTTAGATCGCCGGTAGCAAGGATCACTACCCGATAAGCAAGACCCAGCAGCTTTAAAATACCCTCAGCGTCTTTCGTCAACGACTCGTGTTCCGTCGCTGAATCCTCCGGCCTCACAAATTTTACCAGCTCCACCTTGTTAAATTGATGTTGCCTGATGAGCCCCCTTGTCTCCCTGCCATGCGCCCCCGCTTCCCTTCTAAAACAGGGCGTATAAGCAGCGTATTTTATTGGAAGATCGTCACCAGAAAGTATCTCGTCTCTATACATATTGGTAACCGAGACCTCTGCCGTCGGGATCAGATAAAGATCATCATCTTCACACTTGAACATGTCGTCCGCGAGCTTTGGCAGCTGACCTGTGCCCAGAAGAGACGCTGCGTTGGCCATTATTGGCGGAAAGACCTCAGTATATCCGTTTTCCCTGGTATGCACGTCTAACATGAGGTTGATAAGTGCCCTCTCCAGTCTCGCGCCGGCTCCAAGATAAAGTGAAAATCTGGACTTGGCTATCTTGGCCGCCCGCTCAAAATCAATAATTCCAAGGTCCTCGCCTAAATCCCAGTGAGGTTTTGGCTCAAAATCAAACTTCGTAATATCTCCCCACTTGCGAACCTCTTCATTAAAAGATTCATCCGGCCCGACTGGTGTCGTATTGTCGGGGATATTGGGAATTGTCAGAAGAAGAGATTTGATCTCGCTTTCCAAAGGCCTTAGCTGTCCTTCAAGTACGCCGACCTCATCACCTATATTTGCTGTCGCGGCTTTTATTTCATTGGCCGTTTTTTCAAGGTCCTCTCTCGGATTTCCTTCTTTTTTTAATTTCCCGACCATCTTCATCAGCTCACCGACACTCTTTGAATTCTCGTTTCTTATAGCTCTTCTGGTCTCAATCTCAGAAAGAATATATCTTCTACGCTTATCAAGTTCTAATAGTTTATCGAGATCGACTATCACGCCTCTTTTTTTTAGAGCATCTCTTACAACGTCCGTGTCTTCACGTATATATTTAATATCAATCATTACTTGTCACCATCGGATATGAGCCCAACAATTTGACCTCTCTCAACTTATTTCGCAGAACTTCTACTATGTTGATGATCTTTTCATCCTCGATATGTCCCTCGAGATCAATAAAAAAATAGTACTCTCCAAGAGCTTTTCTTGTTGGCCGTGATTGTATCTTCGTCAAATTCACATCGTTTTCAGCAAATGCCTGTAAAATCTCCAGAAGACTTCCCGGTCTATCCGTCTTGATAAAACAGACTATGGATGTCTTGTCACGACCGGTCTTACTCGATATATCATTTCCCAACATCACAAAACGGGTCTGGTTGTCTTTAAAGTCCTGAATATCTTCTTCCAATATCTTCAGGCCATAGATCTCCGCGGCAAGCTTTGTCGAAATAGCCGCTGCACCGCCCCGTTCTTCAGATACTATCTTTGCCGCCTCGGCAGTCGAATTCGCGGCCTCTATATGAGCGCCGGGAAGGCTTTTAAGAAGATACCCTCTGCACTGTGCTGTCGCTTGCGGATGAGATATGACCGCTTCTACGCTATCCTTTGTGAGATCAAACCTGCTGATCAGATTATGAGAGATGGAATAGACAAATTCCTGCTCGATCAATACATCAGTCTCAAAAGTCAGTACATCCAAAGTCGTATTTACCGAACCTTCTATGGAGTTCTCTATCGCTACAAATCCCTTATCTACTTCGCCATTTTGAACAGCGTTGATGACTCCAGAAATGCTTGGTAGCGGTTTAGTCTTCTGGTCTTTATCGATTATTTTTCTTAACGCTTCCTCGGTAAAAGTCCCCGATGGTCCGAGAAATCCGATTGTTGAACTACTCACTCGCTCGACCCCATTTCGGCCACCCTTTCACTTTTCTCCGGCGATGTTGATGATCGTGCCTTGGCAACCGCCTCTTCCTCCTCGGTTGAAAGCGGCGACGACGCCACTCCACCACTTATGACCTTAGTATATACTCTGCCTTCATTTCTACCATTGATCGATGTGATGATCAATCCATCTCCGGTATCATCCAGTAGAGCCGTTGAAAAACTGAACTGGCCGCCGATATCATTAAAGGCGTCATATCTCACGAGCCCAACAGCTCTAATAGATCTGTTTATCATTTTTTGATGTTTCTTTAGGCTCTCCGCAAGCGTCATCTGACGCCTTGTCAACTCATCCATATCAGCGATAAGATTACTTAAAGCACCAACTGCGTTGTCGCTATTTACAAGCTTTCTACTTATACGATTTTTTTCGGCGGTGATCTTTCTTAATTTTATCGAAAGTATCACCAGCCAGATTAAAAAAAACGGGAAGACGCCCCAAGCGATCATATGCAGTTTATCGAAATCATCTATCATAAAACATCTTCCATTAAAACGTAGACAGTTGTATGGCACATAATTATATAGTAGTCGCATTTATATGGAAAAAAAATTTTATGATAGTCTTCTATAAAGACTTTTGAGGGATCGGCGTTAGGAGTTAGGAGTTAGGAGTGAGGAGTAAGGAGAAAGAAAAGAACCGAAAGTGGACGCTGTGTTGGTACGGGCAAAGCCATCGCAATGCTTGGCCGCGCCTTTTGCGATGACGATAACCGTCATTACGAGGAGCCCTGCTCTTGGGCGACGTAGTAATCACAAGCATTACGACGACCGAGGGGTCGATGTCTCGAAAAAGACGGGTGGTGGGAAGTACAAAAACGAACAAGGCAATCATCCACGCCGAGACCATCGTCACTGCGAGAAGCCTTTTTTCCCAGGCGACGTCGTAATCTCTCGAGCAAGAGATAAGTATCTGGCTGTGACGACCAAGTCGTGAATGTTAAACATAAAGCGTTAGCACGCAAGGCAGTTAGGGAAAGATAAGCAAAACTTGAGGGTCAATGGATGACGAATCATTAAAAGAGACTTTAAAAAGAGTTAAAAAAGGAGAAATGTCGATCGACGAAGCATCGGTCGAATTAAGAAAGATCTCTTTTTCCGACATTGGTTTCGCCAAATTGGACGATCACCGGGCTCTTAGAACCGGTCAGAATGAAGTCATATTTTGTCTCGGAAAAACTCCTGAACAGGTGAGAGAGATAGCTAAAGAGTTGGGTAAAAACAAAAAGTTGCTTGCGACGAAAGCTACCCCGGAGCAGTACGCCTCAATAAAAAAAGAATTTGAGGAGGCTATATACTTTGAAAACAGCAAAACTGTGACCTTAAAGCCTGAAGAAAATGACTTCATCGGTTCTATCCTTATCTTGACGGCGGGTACATCAGATCACTCGATAGCCGAGGAAGCACTCGTCACCGCTCAATTTCTTGGAAGCCGCACCGAACTGATCGCCGACGTGGGTGTCGCCGGTATCCACAGGCTCTTCTCTCATAAGGAGGATATCGACAAAGCAAAAGTCATCATCGTCATCGCCGGCATGGAAGGAGCGCTGGCGAGCGTAGTCGCCGGCATCGTTTCCGTTCCCGTGATCGCCGTGCCTACCAGTATCGGATATGGCGCCAGCTTTGAAGGTCTGGCAGCACTTCTTTCGATGATGAACTCCTGCGCTCCCGGCGTCGCCGTCGTAAACATCGACAATGGTTTCGGCGCGGGCTATCTTGCGCATATTATTAACAACGGTCTAAATTGACCTGATTAGATAGGAACATTGATGAAACTCGCGTATTTTGACTGTTTTTCAGGTATAAGCGGCGACATGGTCCTCGGCGCCATGCTTGATAGCGGGGTCGATTTTGACAAACTTAAAGCTGAGTTGGGAAAGCTGCCGCTAACCGAGTATGAGATAAAGAGAAAACCGGTCTTAAGAGGAAAGATCGGGGCCACAAAATTATCGGTTTCCGCCTATGAAAAAGGGATTATCAGGACTTGGTCCAACATCTCTAAGATGATAGATGACAGCGGGCTCTCGCCATATGTAAAAGATAAAAGTAAGGAGATCTTTTTGATCCTCGCCGGGGCGGAGGCAAAAGTCCACCGCATCGATATCGAAAGAGTCCACTTTCACGAAGTCGGCGCTATCGACTCCATTATCGATATAGTGGGCGCCTCTATTTGTTTTGAGATCCTCGAAATCGATAAGACCGTCTTTTCGCCACTTCCAACAGGAATAGGGATGACACGCAGCCAGCACGGCATGATACCAATTCCGGCGCCGGCAACAGCGGAAATACTAAAAGACGTACCGATCTATTCATCGGGGATAACCAGTGAGCTTTGCACACCTACGGGAGCGGCTATCGCCAGATCCTTCGCCGATGATTTTGGCGACCTGCCCCCGATGCGGGTAAGATCGATCGGCTACGGCTCGGGTAGGGAAAAATTGGAACTTCCCAATCTGCTCCGGTTGTTTATCGGAGACAGTGACGAGCAAATCGATCTTGAGCAAGTCACCCTGCTTGAAACGAATATCGACAATAACGATCCGGAGATCATCGGTTATCTGGTAGATAAGCTACTGGCAAAAGGGGCTCTTGATGTGTGGACTACCCCTATAAATATGAAAAAAAATCGCCTTGCCACCGCTCTAAGTGTCCTCTTGCCGATATCGGACGAGAAAGAATTCCTTTCCGCGATATTTACGGAGACAGATACGCTTGGTGTCAGGGTCTCGAAAAAACTAAGACATGCCCTAAGAAGGAAAAAAATAATAATCGGTACTATATTCGGGGAAGTGAGTGTAAAAATAGGATATTTTGAAGATAAAGCTGTCAGCTTATCCCCGGAGTATGAAGAGTGCCGGATACTGGCCGAAAAACACAACGTACCCTTAAAACTGGTCTATGAGACCGCTAAAACAGCCGCTAAAGAGCAACAAATGCTGTAGTAATCAGACACGTCTTAATATTAGAGACAGAATAAAAAAAACGGTATTGGTGAGGACGATCAAGGGACCGGGCTGAAGTTCAAGAAAATTAGCAAGCGCCATCCCGATGAGTACGGCTGCCAGACCGATCGAGACAGCTATGATAGTGACTGTCCGAAGACTTCTGCCGAGATTCTTAGCCGCGGCCGGAGGTATGATTATAAGCGCCCCCAGCAACAGAATTCCAACGATCTTTATCCCTATTGCTATCATGACCGTGAGCAGCAATAGTAGAGCAAATTCAGATGACTCTACCGATTGGCCTTCGCTCTTGGCAAAATCAGTCGAAAGAGTAAGTCTGGTAAAATCCTTATACTTATAGAGTGTTAAGGCGATTACGATAAGACCAAAAAAGATCCCAATCAAAGCATTTACAGCGGAAATAGCGGTTATCTCACCAAAAAGAGATTCCAGAAGTTCTTCCGATGAAGGGCTAAGCAGTGCCCCGATCGCGAGGCTAGTCGTAAAAAAAACACCGACGATAGCGTCGATCGGCAGCGTCGTATAGCGTTCGATCATCATTATGCTGATAACACCGGCAAAAAGGAATACAATAGCACCTATCGTCGGGCTGACCCCGACCAATATAGCGATGCCGATACCGGGAAGTGCTACATGAGAAAGCGCGTCCCCCGCTAATGATAAACGATATAAGACTATGAAGATTCCAAGCAGAGCGGCGCCGACGCCTACCACGGCGCCAACTGTGAAACCGAGCACCAGATTAATATCCATAAACTCTCATTATCCTGATCAACTTATGATTTTTCTTCTTCGTCGCCATGATCATGCTCGTAAAAGCCGATATGAGGTCCGTATAATTCTTTTAATTGTTCCGGCGTCAGTACCTGACTCGGTATACCAAAACATGCCATCTTGCGGTTGATGCAGATGACGTTATTGGCGTATCGATAAACAATGCTAAGATCGTGCGAGACCAGAACTATAGTAATTCCAAGCTCGCTGTTTATTTCGCGCAGCAATCCGTAGATGCTCATCTCCGCACCGATATCGATCCCGGCCGTCGGCTCGTCGAAAAGGAGCAGATCCGGCTTACCAAATAAAGAATAGGCGATAAAGACCCGCTGCAACTGCCCCACGGAAAGCTCTCCGACGCGCCTGCCGCTAAGCTCTTCGACACCGGTATGAGAGAGTGCTTTTTTGACATCATTTAGTTGGGCGCTTGTAGAAAACCAGAAAGATCTCTGTCCCGTCTTTAATAAAAAAAGCTCTTCGACAGTCAGGGGGTAAGTGTGGTCGAACTTAAACCTTTGCGGTACATAACCGATCTTGGCGACAGAGTGCCAGTGTATCCGACCCTCGTAGGGAATTAAGCCCATTATGGCGTGAAGCAGAGTAGTCTTTCCAGCCCCGTTTGGGCCGATTATCGCCACAATGTCGCCTTTTTCGATATCAAACGAGATATCTTTTATCAGATAATCCTCTCTTACCTTGACAGAGAGGTCTTTTACCTCAAGAAACAATAAATCCCTTTTCACCGGTTGCACGGTAATTCTACCACATTATCTTCCCTTTTAATCCGGTCCTAAAAGTCCGTCAAAGTAAATGGAAAACTTCTTTTTCACCTATCCTTACCAGGTATTATCTTTATGGTCTTACTCCTCTAGCTCCGTTTATGAGCTGAGGGGGCGGGTATGAATAAATTGTAGTAATCTTACCTACTTTTTTGGTGAGAAGGGAGGGTGTCAAATGGTTACACAAATTCATACATACTTAAAAACTCGTTTGGAACTTTTACTAGGAGAAAAAGGTGCGAGCGCGGTCGAGTATGCTCTAATCGTTTCATTTATCGCACTGCTTATAATTGTTGCAGTTACGGCTGTTGGAACTCAGTTAAGTACTGTGTTTACAAACATAAAGACGAAACTTGGCGGTTAATAACGATTAGGCATAAGGAAAGTAAGGTGGCCAAAGATTCTTATCTTATGAATTGCAAGGGATAATATTAAGAATCTTTGGCCACTATTCATCTTAAGTGAGCTGTTTCATATGTTTACTTTTTCGAAAATATTTTATAGGACAGATGAAAAAGGAGCGAGCGCGGTAGAGCTTGCCCTTGTTCTTCCTATTTTGATAATGATCCTGTTTGGCATCTTTCAGTTCGGATTAGTCTTTAATAGTTATCTGGCCGTTACACACGCCGCTAGGGAAGGTGCCCGCCTTGCCAGTGTCGATAAGTATAGCGAATCGGCGGTGATCGAACGGGCGACCCCTGTCACTCCCACGTCCGTTACTATAAATTATCCCGAAGGTAAACTGGAAGGGCGGCCGGTTACAGTAACGGTAAATGACGATTTTTCACTCGAGATCCCCTTTTTTGGTACTACAAATATCCCGCTTAGCGGCAGCGCGACGATGAGGATGGAAACATCATGATGAAATACAGGTCAAAAAAAAACGAGAACGGCGCAATAGCTATTATTTTTGCGGTAGCGATCGTCGCCCTGCTTCTGATCGTGGCACTGGTAGTCGACATCGGTCAAGCATACGTTAGACGAAGCAAATTGCAGACCGTTGTGGACGCAGCCGCGCTATCTGGGGTTCAAGATCTAGCATTAGACAAAGAGCAGTCGGTTGCCTTCCAAAGCGCAAGCGACTATGCAGATCTTAACGCCGACGGTACTTTCGATAATCTAAGCATCACCTTTCCCGAAGAAGACGCAATACAGGTAGAAGCAGCGCAGAGCGACAGCACGTTTTTTGCCCGGATCGCCGGAATTGACATGGTACAAGTTAAGGCCAAAGCTACTGCAAAGACTGAACTTGCATCTTCAGTAAATGACGTCGTGCCGATCGCCGTTCCCTTTCAATTCGTCGATAACGTTGGTCAGGAAAACGAGGTACAACTCGACCTGAAAGACAATAACGCGAGCGGTGTTTCGTGGATGGTCAACTTTGGCGATTCAAATGCCGACGCTACGGATTACGCCAATTGGATCCAGAACGGATATCCACAGACGGTGACGATCGGTGATTCCGGTCAAGGAGAGGGCGCTAAGGTCTCAAATGCGGTAAAGAACGCTCTCGATCACCGTATAGCCAACGATCAAAACATGGTAGTCCCGTTGTATGATTCAAGTATTTCAGGAAATACATTTGATATCGTCGGCTTCGCAGAATTCCATATTACCGGCTACAACTTCAACGGAAATCCCAAGTATCTCACCGGATACTTTACGACCGGCAATTTCGTAAAAGGCGTTGGCGGTGGCGGCGATACCCCCGATTACGGCATAGTGACCCTAAGACTAACAGATTAGGAAAATCGTTTACTATCTTAGCAATGTTGGGTACATATTTCCGTGTCTAATAATATGAGGTAACAATGAGATCAAAAACAGCGGCGTTGATAGTGGCTATCGTCTTAGGTTTGATAGCGACCGTCGCCCTATTTATCTATATCGGCATCGTTACCGGTACCGCCAACGAAGGAAGAGAAAGACAGAGCGTATACACAGCGACAAAATCCGCCAAAAAAGGATTATCTCCGGATCAACTTTTACAGGAAAAAATTATTGAAAAACGAAATGTACCAAACAAATATCTTCCCGAAGACGTAATAACGTCGCTCGATCAAGTGCGGGGCCAAGTGCTCGATGCAAAACTTAGTAAAGGGCAGTACCTGACAAAAACTGATTTTAAGAGCAAAAAAAAGAAGGGGATAACATCCTTTATCTTAAAGCCGGATCAAGTTGCCGTCAGCATACCCATTAGTCGCTTCGCGAGCGTCGACGGTCATATCAAATCGGGTGATAAGATCATCCTCTTTATTACATCGGAAGGCCTGGACGAAGGGACCGCTTTATTGCCGCCGGGGGTACCGATAAGGGCAGGCTTTACGCGTGTACTTCTTGACAATGTCGAGGTTATCTCCCCGCCGCTAGAGATAGATAAAGAGTCCGGATCCTCTTCAGGGGACGGCTTAAAACTTGGACTGACTGTGGCTTTATCTTTGGAAGATTCGGAAAAGTTGATCTTTGCCAACAAAACCGCAGATTTATGGGCTGCCCTTCAGCCGAAAGATACAGAAATTACGACTAGTACACCCGGAGCGACGTTTGATAATATCTACAATTAACGTGGCATATGTCTGAAGATAAGAAGATAAACGAGAAAGACAAACATGAGACCGGGAAGGATGGAGGAAAAAATCCTGCCAAGGTCCTTACCGTCTTTAGCATAAAAGGCGGCGTCGGCAAGACGATAATTTCGACCAATCTTGCTTTGGCCCTATCCATGAAGAAAAGTCGGGTGGTCATCTTCGATATGAATTTTCACTCCGGAGACGTCAGTTCTACGCTTAACCTGAGCCCGGAACTATCGATCAGCGATCTTGTGGATAACATCGATTTCTATACCCCGAAGGATATGGAAAACATCCTAACCCCATATGACGATAATCTTAAAGTGCTGGCCGCTCCCATCGAGCCTGAGCTAGCGTCTTCAATAAAACCGGAGCTTATAAAAGAGACGATCGATCTACTTAAAGAGATCGCGGACTATATCGTCATCGATAGTCCATCATACTTCCACGACACCGTTTTAACGGCTTTAAGTGAAACGGATCGATTTTACCTGATAGCCACGGTCGATCTGCTGGCTCTTAAAAGCGCTTTAATAACGCTTCAAACACTGCAGCTTCTTGATTACCCGGAAGACAAGATCAGGTTTATATTAAACCGTTCTAAAAGTAAGGTCGGCCTTACCGAACAGGAGATCGAAAGATCGCTGGGTATCAAGATATGGTCGCAGATACCATCGGACCGCTCTATACCGATGTCGGTAAATACCGGCTCACCGCTACTGACCTATTTTCCAAAAGCACCGGCGGCAAAGAGTTTCTTCAGGATGGCGGCGGCTGTAAGAGGCGACCTTCATCAACCAAGGCATAAGAGAGAGAAGGCGGCATGAACCTAAGAGATCGCTTTAAACAGATGCAGGAAGAGACAAAATTATTAAGCGGTAAGAAAAAACTCTTTGAGGACCTGCATCGTAAGCTACACCACGCGATAGTGGACGAATTCGGATCGCAACTATATGAGGAGAAGATCAAAACAGAACAGGTAGAGCAGAAGATAAATGAAAAATTCAAAGAGATCGCTATCGAGGAAATGCCGCAGATCTCGATCGCCGAAAAAAAGGCGCTTATTGGAAGCGTTACCGCAGACATCCTCGGATATGGCCCGATCGAGCCCCTTCTCGCGGATGGTGAGATTACCGAGATCATGGTGAACGGCGCCAGTAACGTTTATGTAGAAAAAAAAGGAAAGATCGAAGAAACGGAGACCGAGTTTATGGACGATGATCACTTAAGAAGGATTATCGATAAGATCGTCGCTCAGGTCGGTCGGCGAATAGACGAAGCTTCACCGATGGTCGACGCCCGCTTACCGGACGGTTCGAGGGTTAACGCTATAATCCCGCCGCTTACTATCGGCGGACCAAAGCTTACGATCAGGAAATTTTCAGCTGATCCATTGCAGATAAAAGATCTTATAAATTTTAAGACGCTTACCCAAAAAGCCTCGGCTTTTTTAAAAGCGAGTGTCGAAGGTAAGGTAAACATTTTAGTCAGCGGTGGAACCGGCTCTGGAAAAACGACGACGCTAAACGTCCTTTCCAGCTTTATCCCAAGTAACGAGAGGATCATCACCATCGAAGACTCAGTCGAACTTCAGCTTCACCAAAAACACGTACTGCAACTGGAATCAAGACCGCCAAATATCGAGGGCAGAGGCGAAGTGACTATCAGGGATCTACTTAAGAACTCCCTCAGGATGAGACCGGACCGGATAATAGTAGGCGAAGTGCGTAGCGGTGAAGCTCTGGACATGCTTCAAGCAATGAATACCGGACACGACGGGTCCCTTTCTACTATCCACTCAAATAGCCCCCGCGACTCACTGGCAAGAGTGGAGACGATGACGCTTATGTCAGGCGTAGAGCTGCCGGTTCGGGCGATCAGGGAGCAGACGGCATCGGCGATCGATATGATAGTCCACCAGGCAAGGCTCCGAGACGGCAGCCGGCGGGTGACAAACATCACCGAAGTCGTGGGCATGGAAGAAGATATCATCACCCTTCAAGATATCTTCACATTCGACTTTTCCAAGGGGCTAGACCAGACGGGAAGGCATTTAGGCGAGCTTAAAGCGACCGGCATAAGGCCGAAAGTAATGGAAAAGATAGCGGAACACGGGGTCAAGGCAACCACGCGGATGTTTGAAGAGGCAGCATGATCATCTTATATTTAGCCGGATTAATATCTCTTTATATGATTAGTTTTTCCTTATTCTTCTATGTGATCCTATCCAGATACCTGCTTCCAAAGACCGTTTTGGATAATCAACTGAGCTTTTTAAGAAACAGTTGGGAAGAGTATTACGGCCGCAGTTTCGCCCGCCCAAAATTGGGACTCTGGCCGAAACTTGTAAATAGCGTTCTTGGAAATATTGAGAGGGTGGCGCATACGACGGGTCTATACAAAGACTTGGCGTCTAAACTTTCCCAGGCAGGCATAAAGACTACGGTTCCCAGATTTATCTTCTTCCACTCGCTATTCGTTCTGATCGTCGGGATCATCGTATTTTACGTCGCCGGGTTCATCCCGCTGATACTGACCTTAATAATACTGGCAATACTGCCGATAATGCTCGTCAGTTACCGGGCAAATAAACAGAAAAACCGGCTCGGAAAACAACTTCCCGAGCTTCTAACAATAGTCGCCGGTCTTTTAAACGCCGGACATGGTTTTTTTCAAGCTATCGACGCCGCTGTAAAGGAGATGGCCCCGCCGATCTCTTATGAGTTCAAAAAGGTACTGACCGATGCCCGGCTTGGTATTTCCATAGAAGACGCCCTCGACAAGATGGCCAGACGAGTCCAAAACCGGGATTATGATTGGCTGATAATCGCAGTCAAGATACAGAGGCAAAGCGGCGGAAACCTGGCTGAGATACTGGAGATGCTCGCGAAAACTATAAAAGACCGGGAGCAACTGGAGGGGCAGATGAAGACGCTTACGGCGGAAGGACGCTACTCGGCATACATCCTGATCGGCATGCCGATAGTAATCGGGATGATACTTTATGTCATGAATCCCGAATATATCGGTCTTTTATTTACTAATACGACCGGACAGACCCTGATAGGCGGGGCTATCGTACTGATGTTGTTTGGAATAGTCTGGCTTAAAAAAATAGTCACTATAAAGGTCTGATATATGGATACGCAAACAATACTTCTACTGCTAATATTTATACTTTACTCCGTTGCTATCACTATCTTTGCCTATATTCTCATTTTAAAACCAACTGACGATCCAGACAAAAAGAAGAACAGTGGCTCGCTTACCCCTAAAGCAAAGGAGAAATTGAAAACGGAGGACTTTAGGCCCGATGCTGAGAAAGACGCCGAAGAGGAGAGCGCGGAAAAGAAAAAGGGTGGCATATCTTCACGTCTCGGATCGCTCGCGCCCGCCGGTTACGCGAATTATATTCGAAATACTCTCGTCTACTCGGGCAGCCCCTCGAATATAAGTCTCGACAGGATAATGACGCTAAAAATTTCTCTTTCGATATTAGCGGCTCTCGTGATGATGCTCTTTGCACCGGCTTTTGAAAATAGGGGTCTAGCCATGCTACTGATCATTGCCGCGATATTAATAGCTTTTTTCGCGCCGGATGCCTGGATAAGCAGTAAGGCGACCAATCGCCAAAAGGAGATAGATTTTTCTCTTCCGGACTCGCTCGATCTGCTGACGATCAGCGTTGAGGCGGGACTTGGTTTTGACGCGGCCATCAAGAGAGTGGTCGACAATACGACCGGCCCTCTTTCGGAAGAGTTATTCCGCCTCCTCCAAGAAATCCAGCTTGGGGTCTCCAGGATCCAAGCATTCAGAAACTTGATCGCGAGGACCAGAGCTCCGGAACTTAGATATTTGATAACTACGATCATTCAGGCGGACTCATACGGCATTAGCATCGCCAAGGTGCTGCGTTCACAGAGTAAGGAGTTGAAGGTCAGGCGCCACCAGAGGGCGGAAGAAACGGCTATAAAAGCGCCGGTAAAAGTCCTTTTTCCACTGATACTCTTCATTTTTCCGGCACTTTTGATCGTCGTCTTCGGGCCGGCCGGGATCAAGATTATGACCACTCT
>SDBV01004095.1_pt1 | contig 21121 bp, 20 predicted proteins | sample 2277081 | NCBI WGS metagenome assembly SDBV01 (sample SAMN10402039, study PRJNA504765) | marine sediment metagenome | isolation source: marine sediment core GS10_PC15, 223 cmbsf | place: Arctic Ocean: Southern Knipovich Ridge | collected 2010 | reverse complement strand
CCGACCCCGGAGGGGGAAAGCTTTACGATAAGGGGTCTGCGTGGCCCGGAGCGACGCAGCAAAGCACTGGCTCAAGGCCTAATGGAACCAGGGACTTCACTGCTGTGACGTCAAGCGAAGCCGTTCCATGAAGGCCTCGTCTTCAATCATGGCTGAGATTCCTTCCTTCCATTGGCTCTGTTCCTGCACCGTCAAGACCTCGTCCAACCCGAACCACGCAAGCACCTCATCCGCACTCAAGGCCCTACCCGTTCCGTCAACAGGCAGCCCGCCACGGCTACGAATGAATTCCATGACCTGCTGTTGCTTGTAAAAGTTCATATTCAATACCTCCGGACGCAGCCACGTCGTGGTGGCTCGCCCATGTGATGGCGAGACGCCACTGCAGAGAAACGCCGGAGCGGAGGGCCGTATAGCAGACCCCTCGATAAAGCTTTAGGCCGGTAGGCCGACCCCGGAGGGGGAAAGCTTTACGATAAGGGGTCTGCGTGGCCCGGAGCGGATAGACCGAAGATGTAGACCAACCATCGGGCCAAGATTATCCTGGCCACCTCCAAGCATGTTTGAAGAAAGGATAATAAAGATTGTTCGCCAAGCCGGCGGTCCCTGCCAGAGCACCCCCGCAGAAGTAGTTATTAATAGGATATAGTAGGTTTTTTGTACAATCGTTAACACTAGTCTACTGAAGGAGTTGACCTGGTTTGGGGTGTACACTTAATGTACAATTCAACCGAGGTTCTGAGGGGTTTTTTGTACATGTTTTTTGTACACCCCCTGTGCCGAATTCCGGTGCTGTTCTTGGGGTATTTGCGGGTATCCGAGAGGGCGGACTCGGGCACACGAGGTCGCAATCCAGCACCGAACGGACCGCAAACCCGGGGAAGCCATTCCGGGGAGAATCTTCAGGATCGACCGATCCGCCCAAGCCGCTGCAGCAGGCGGGGATGTTCCCGAAGCACTTTCGGCATGTTGGCGCGAATGCGCCCGGCACTGCCTTCGGTGAGTTCGGACGGCAGGAGATGCCCGTACTTGCTCAAGTATTCATCCGCTGCCTTTAGCTTTTCGTCCATGATGAGGTCGTCCCAGTAGCAGCCCACCTTGGCTGATACTTCGTTATCGACGTATTGTTCAGCCATACTTTTCGCCATCTTCTTGAGCACCGCATAGAGACCGCCGTCGTTGCCTGTTCGAGCCATTTCAAAGGCAGCCTTTTCCCCGCTTGAACCGTATGCCCGCATGAGGATCTGGGTGCAACGGCCCCAGTCGAAATCCACCCCCATAGGGCAAGCCTGCTGCAGTCGAAGGACCTTGGTATCAACATGGTGTAGAAAGCGAATCAGGCAATCGCGATACCGGTCCCAATCGGTTATCTGCGCGGAATCCACCGAGAAAGCATTGATCGCTTCGTCGGCGCGTTTGTCGACCTCCTCAAGCGTCCGGTCTGGATGAATGCTTTCCAACAGTCGATCAAGCTTTGTTGCCATTGCCAAACTCGCCTTTACAGCCGCCGGAAGATTGACGAGGTGCCCTGCAAGGCCTTCACGTACGAGCGGATCAGTTCCTCGTAGTTCTGTGCGTAGCGCTCGGGCTGGTCTTCGCGGATGGACGATGCGAGGATGCCGCCGCGCCGGGCAATGAATTGCCGGATGATCTCCACCTTATCTTCCCAGGCGTTTGGCGCGACGTGCCTGTCGAAGACTTCCCGGATATACCGCTCGACGCATTCGGCCTTGAGACCTTCGGTGATTGTATCCAGCACGACGCGCATGCCGCCATTGGTACCGTCGTGCCCATTGTTGTAGGCGGAGACTATATCCCCTTCGCGACGGCGATACTCCTTCTCGAGAATCTCCTTGGCCCGGCCGGCCGCCTCGGCGCGCGAAAGTGATCCGCCACGAGAGACGCACTCACCGAAGTGGTAGTTGTAGTAATCGGCGATGACATCGCTGAACTCATCGAAGTCGGCCACGGTATTGCTGTGCAACGGATAACGCATCCGCGCCTCGTCATGGGGCAAGCCGATCTGTTGGGCGATTTCCCTGTCATCCAGGGCCGCTAATAAAGTGTCGATTGCTGCCATTGCGGTAGCTCCTTTTATAGTTTGCGAAGTAGTTGTTTCACTCGGTCAAGGGACTGAACGTAAGTCTGTAGGATTGTTTCGTAATGACGAGCAAAGCGTTCCGGCGGCTCGTTGCGGATTTCGGGCGGCAATTGCGGTCCGATCCGCTCAAGAAAGGCCGTCATGAACGCCACGCGGGCGTCCCAATCGAGGGAATCGATAGCTTCCTTGAACACGCGGCTGACATGCTTGCCTTGCTGCTCGGTCTTGAGCTGCTCGGTCATTACGTCCAGGACAAGGCGCATGCCACCGTTGGTCCCGTAACGGGCCTCGGCCTGGGCAGCATCAGCGCCGCCCTTGTCTGCAAAGGCTCGGTCAAGCAGTGCGTAACCATCCTCCGCCACGGCATCACTGGCTGTTAAGGTCGGCGCCAAATCCGTATGCCGCAGCATCGCAAGATAGAATGCTGAAATGGCATCATGAAAGGCTTCGTGCGACTCGATGGTCACTCCTTCCATCACGTAAGACGCCCTCGCTGAGTCGATGGGCAGTCCGATCTTCTGTGCCAGAGCTTCTGCTTCGATCTCTGCAAGGACGGCCTCCAGAGCCGCGGTTGCTTCTTTTGCCGTTGGAACGGTTGGCATCAGTTGAGCATCCGGTGTCTTTTTCTCCGGTTTCGCTTTGCCCAGAACAGCATCCAAAAAATGCTGAGCGTCTTCATGGTCTTCCTGTGCAGCAGATCGGCAGAGCTCGATGCACTTGTCCATCGCCAGCAGAGGGAAAGCTATTTTGAGCCGTCGCGTCGCAGGAGGAAGAGATCGGACCAATTGAAGCAGCTTTCGGCCAAAACCCTTGGGGTATTCATTCCGACTGGTGTGGTACAGCGCCCGCGCGAGCAAAATTGCCTTGGCCTGATCGCCACGGCCGCAAAGCAGATGGGCTTCCAGTACGCCCCAGAACCGTTTCTCGTTGCCCCCGCCTAGAAATCTCACAGCATTGTCAATCGTCGAGCCATGGCCTTCGGAACGTTGATCTGATTCGAAGAATCCCGCGCCAAGGGCCCCTTGAATAATGACGTCATCGTCAAGAGCGGCCTGGAGCAGTTGATGGACATCGGCGATGCTGATAGTTCGCAGTTGTTTCTTGGCACGGATGATTGCATCTGCGGTTTGCTGCTTTTCGGAAGGCGCCAGTGTCTGCATAGACGTGTCCGCCTCGAGAGATGGGTAGATAAACCTTCGGATAGTTGACTCCTCAACTGCTGCTGCTAACTTGGCCGGGATACTCTTAACCGATCGAATATCACCGTCGGTTGATGCCATGTGCCCGGTAGCGACGGTATCCTGCACCAGGGGAATCTGCAAGGCCGTGGACAGCAAGGCCAGGAACACCGCAACATCGGCTGAGAACCCCGACACATCGAGCCCCACGTCGGTTGCTGAGGCCGCACCGAGATTGACGATCGACAACTCGAAGTCCATCGGTTTCCGACCGGGACATAGCCGATCCACTATCTGGTCAACTGCGGGCAAGACAATTTCATTGAGGTGGTCAATAACCTGTGACTCAAAGGTCGCGGGGCCGACGAAGATGAGATGTTTACCCTCGGTTCCTTGGCGCAGCCTGGCAACTACCGCTGAGACAACAGCCTTTGCGGCATCGCCCTGCCCGAGGGCAAGGACCGTTCTTGCTCTGCCGATTGTGGCCTGTTCGTTTCCCATTACGCTTCCGGCTCCGACGGCTTCAATTCGATCTCCATGAATCCGGATTCAACGCTGGCATATACGCGAAGAATCACTGTCCCTTCAAGCAGACTGATTTCTCGTGTGGGCTCGCCCATAGGCTGGCCCGAATCGGCGGCCATCTTTAGAGGCTTGCCTGGAAAAGCCTTCGACCATAACAACTCTCGCTCAGCCAGGTTCCCTTCCCAAAGGACGCGGCCGGTATCAAGCTTCACTCGATAATCCCCCGGAACAATGCCGTCAACACTCCGGGCTCCGGACGGCTGTTCGAAAGAACAGGTTGCGACGACCTTATCATTTCTTTCGATGATGATCTCAATTCCGGATGGTCTCTCCATTGCGGCAAGGATTTCAGCACCCAATTCTTTCGGCGTTTCCTGCAACCGGGTCTGATCCACAGATTCCATGAACTGCAAAAACTGCTGATATCCGCGCGCGTATCGAGATTCCCGGCCCATGCGACGAATCTCTTCGAACACTTCAAGCATTGCCGCCTTAGGGTCAGGCTGCTGCAGGGCGTGAGTAATCATCGGCACAAAGAATAGGTCATCCGGCATCTGTATACCTCCCATCATCAGATAGTGAGCCGCCATGTAATAGCTGCTCAACCCGTCCCAGAACCCCGGCTTCTTCTGCGGCTTCGGCGAAGGCAGTGTGGCTGGCAAGCATTTCAGCAGTGTTCATCCAGAGGTCGGGAACCTGCCCCTGCGAGGCCTTTCGCCAACGGCTGCCGGCAAACCTGCTGAAAGTGGCTGTGCTTATCCCAAAAACATCTGCCAGTTCCCTTTCCTTATAAGTCTCTTCACTGAGATCCTCGAAGATATGCAGTATTAGTTGCTTCAGCGTGGACTTACCAAGTGCTCGGATGGAAGGACGCTGCCGGCGGATGTTCCTGACCTTCTCATCGGCAACTACCTTCGCGAGTCCACGGACGCTGACTTCGTTATCGATGATGGATTCCAGTGGCTTGTGGGCAAACTTGGGGTCGTCCACGTAGTCGCTCTCGTCGTCTAATGACAGATGCCAAGCTGTGCCCAATTGCTCATCAACAATCGCCTGAACCCGGTATCGTTCACCAGGTCGGCGTGGATCCGGATCGTTTACGCTGGAGTTCAACCATTCTCTGCGTTCCCGACCCGATATCGAAGTAGGCATCCAGACATAGATTATCCCATCGTTTACTGACCAGGCATATCGTGATCTGGCCGGGTTGCACTTCCGCCTCGCAGCCAGACACGACAGCCGGAAATGGTGAACCACCCGGCCTTGGAGGACTCTTGCGGCCGTGATCTCCTGCTGTATCGGGTCCGTAATCTTCTTTTGCTTCAGTATTGCCTCCGCAACCTGCAGAAATCCCCGGAAGTAGTAGCGGCAGTCCGGACCTTGTCCTCTCGTTCTGGCCCCCATTGACTCGACCATGGGCAGATTAGAAAACTTATCGATGGTAAGGTCATAGGCCAGTTCCAAGATCGTGTTGTTGCTTCCGACGAAAGCAACGGCCCACCGGGTATTACAGAGGTCTTCCACGAACTCGGCAAAGAGCGTTGGGCGACTGCCCGACAGACGGAACAGTCGTCGATGGTCATGCAGCTCATTCAGCGCGCGTCGATCACCATGCCGAACTATTTGTTCGGCCAGTGTCAACACGGAGAGCCCTTGATACGGGCGTGCATTGCCCCGGTGGGTTGTCCGGCTACGAGTCGCAATGGTTCCCATGTCCATATTCATTTTCCTTGTTGCCGGAAACGCACATTCTCACTTCATCGAGATGTTCGTCCAATGCTTGGGCGAGAGACATAGCCCGATCCCCGTTCCCAGCATTGGTCGCTTCGTCGATGATCTCTCGGTATTCTTCGACTTGTCGTGAAATCTCTGAAACGAAATGTTTTGCGTTCTCTGCTTCCTGCCCACCGGGGTTTAGCTGCTTCCCCTTCTCAAAACACGACACGGCCTGGTCCCAATCACCATCCTGAATAGCCGTCATTCCCTCTTCCATCGTTTGGCGGTATTGCCGCACCTTGACCGCCAGACGCACCTGAATCACCCGACCGGAGAGGTGGTCTGGATACGTGTCCACAGCTTCATCCAGGAGTGTGATTAGCTCCTCCAGATTGTAGTCATTCAGACCCTGTTCAATGGCGGCATAGAGCTGTTCTGCTGACTGATATCGTTCCTGGAGCTCCTCTTGCAGTGACTTGGCCTTATCGTGCGTGGGGCATTCAGTCAGGATCTGCCGACAATGCCGCTGGGCTTCGAGGAACTCTCCTCCTTCAACACACCGACACACTTGCTGCCATGCCTTCTCTGCTGAATTGTGTGGGTTATGCGACTGTCCAATAGAGCGTCCCTCAAGGTCGTCCAGAAGATCACCCACGCTCTGGTAGCGGTCAGCGGGATCCTTTTGAAGGCATTTATAAACAATTCTGGTCTCGATCTCGCCAACCTGAGGGAGAAGCGGAATCGGTGCTTGGGTGTGCATCTCCCTTAGCCGTCGATATCCGCCTCCGTATGGCGGTCGGCCTTTCGGGTGCAGGATCTCATAGAAGATCGCCCCGGCACTGTAGATGTCGGATCGAGCGTCAAGATCCTCCCTGTACGGGGCGGTGAAATACTCCCGGGGCATATAGGTCGGTGTGCCGAAATCGTGTTCGTCTGTGCTGTTCGGGCACTCCAACGTGGAATCCTGATAGGGTGCCAGAGCCTGAATGATTGCAGAAACACCAAAATCCGATATCTTCACGAGGTCGTTAACGAATAAAATATTCTCAGGCTTCAGGTCGAGGTGTGTCACGTCGGCGTCGTGAACAGCTTTCAGACCTTGGCACACTTGCTTGAAATACCCGGGCCCCTGCGTACGTCTTGTATCCCAATCATCAAGGTGAGTCTGCATCCATTCTCGAAGTGATCCGCCGTCAGCGTATTCCATCGACAAGACCAGTAGTTCAGTTCCGCCCCTATGCACCAAGTGGATATCGTATACCTTGAGAACATGGCGGTGATCTTGAATCCTGTTGTACACAGCCATTTCACGCCGCAATTGTGTCGCGGCAAGCGGTGGATTCAGGGGGCCAACATCCACGACCTTGATGGCGACCTCCTGATGCCTAACATCATCATATGAAAGATACACGTCCCCAAGACTGCCGCTGCCCAGGTGCCGAATAATTCGAAACCGGTCGAGTTCCGTCTCTGGCCCCAAAACTGGTTGACGCATTCTTCCGGTGCAGTTCTGGGACAGAAAAGCTTTATTCCGGAGTGCCGGGGAATATTGCTCTCTCGGAGATCCTGTGTGTGTGGACTCATTATCCTGTTCTTGGAACTTAGCCACGATGTGTCCTCCTGGCCCGACCATGGCCAATCGCCTCAGATCGCAGCCTGCGCAAGGTCAGATTCACCGTCCTGTGCATTGCGTGAAGCCACGGGCCGATCAATTCCTGCCGGCCTAGCCGTTCACAGGAATGACGTACAGCTTCATTGTGATACTCCAAAGAACTGCTGCCTTGTAGCTTTCCGGCGTTGAAAAGAATCGATGGCAATAGAATGCTTTGGAGACCATCGTCAAGAAACTGAATCGCCAATTGCAGTCCGTCGGTTGCTTCCTCCCTCGAAGCGTCCAAGATGACAGTGTCAATGCTCCTCGGCGTTTGCCGCGAGATCCACCAAAGTTTCTTGTCCGTTGCTTTCGGAAGACCCGAACGGCCATCCTCGGCCCTAATCTGCTCGTATTTCTTGGTAAAGTCTGCGGCTGTCAAGCCCTCTTCCCGGAACGATATAGGCTCGAAAGTATCAAGGACCCATCGGCCAACAAACGGCTTGCCGATCACTGTTGCCGAATCGATGAGAACGCCGCAAGAAAGACCTGGCTCTACGATCCGGTCCTTGCCTTCCATGGCTTCAATCGATGCCTTGAGCCATCTGCTGCGTTCGTCGCCCTCTTGGAGGGCGCCGATTTGAGAATACACCTGTAACGCTTCGGCAAGTCTCCATACCCTTTCCAGAATTGCTGCGTAGTGATGCAGCGAGGTGCGGAATCTCGATACATCGGCCGAAAGGCGTTGTGATAGTCGGTGGCGAGCGGCAAGCTCAGCAACGACGTCTTCCTGCTGTTCAGCCTCATGTGCCCGAAGGACAAGCGACACGGATTCAAAGCCCATTTCAACGAGTTTCTGGTGCAGTTGCTCAGTGCCTTCCGATCTCTTGGAAGCAACGTTTTCCCGAATCTTTGCCCCGATCTGTCGAGCCTTTACAGATTTCTGTTCTTGAACAAAGGCCTGGCGAGCCTGAACCGAAGGAGCGATGACAGTCCGATACTCGTGTCCGTCCAGCACTTCAAACTGTCGAAGTTCGCCTGCTTCTATACTGCAAATGGTTGCTTTACCACTATCGTCGATCAGCAGAAACCGCTCTGGGTTGCTCATCAGTGTCTCGCCGGAAACAACCCCACGGGGTGCCTGGTGCTGTTGTACAGGCGCATCAGCTTTGTCGTCCCAAACCCTCATCAACCCGTCGCCGAGGGTCAAGAGACGATTGTTAGAGATAAGGAGCACGTAGAAAGACTCATTGTGAGCTCTGTAAAGCTGTGGATCCGGCTGATCCGGTTCGCACAAAACCAAATGGCCGTCAGCAGCCGGATAAGCCACAACGTCTCGGGCAGGCCAATAGGCCAATCGCACCAGCGCGGATGTCTGCGGCGGCGCCGGGCCTTTAACAGACCTCTGGAGATGGCCACTGTTCGTATCCCAGAACAGCAGTGTTCCGTCACACGAGAGCCCAAGCAATTGGTTGCTAGGAAGCCGCAGCAGCGCACAAACGCATTCTCTCTTGACTTCCAATGAAATAGGAGTATTCGGTGCAATGAGTGGGTTCCACAGAAGGCATCGGCCCGCTGTATCGGTGCTCGCGATGCGCGAATTCCCAACCCAGCATACTGATAGGACAGGCGCGCCTTGTTCGAGGGATTGAATCAATTGCGGCGCTTGATCCTGTATTGTTGAAGGCCATGAGAGCAAGTCAATCCTCCCGGCACGCGTGCCAGTGATTATCATGTTACTTTCAACATTTACGTCGATGGCATAGACGCTGTGACCTGTCGGAAGATCTGCACAGTGGGTGACCTCAAGCCCATCGCAGCGCAAAGCCACTATCTCAGGCCTAGTTCCTCCCGTACCCAGAAACACGTGCAAGATGATGTCTTTATCATCTACTGACATCTTGGATTCTCGCTTTTCAGTTAACCGCCTGTCCCTCGTTGCCGTTCCTTGTCGTATTCATAAACGTCGTTCAGTTCCCCCTCGGCATCCGATCCCTTAAGGGGCGGAGTGGGTGAATCGTCGGAAATCCCGGGCCACTCCTCGGGCTTCGTGCCGGGATAGTACCTGGCCTTCGACTCAGCCAGGGCCTTTTGAACGGCCTTGATCGCCTCCTGTATCTGCTCTCGAATCTCGGTCAACTGTTTGATCCTGGCCGCCAGCTTGAGTTCCTCGTCTGAGTATTGGTCCCTGACCTTCTCGCCATGGATCCTGTCCTTGTGAGCAGTAACCACGGCAAGATTCTTCCTGCACCGTTTGATTTCCGCATCTACAGCCTTCAGCATCTCGAAGAGGTCCTTCAAACGCGCTTCCAGTGTCTTCTGGAGCTCTTCCTTTTTTGCATACAACTCTTCGGCAAACGGGCACTCTGAATTGCCCTTCTCGTCGACGCTGGGAAGTGAGTGCACGGATCGATCAAGGTCTTCCATGCATTTCTTCGTGCTTTCCAAACCTTTCTCGGCTTCATTGAGGTCAACGTTCCTCTTGTTGATATCCACGTGTCCTCGCATGCTACGACCTCCTTCCGGAGTTAACCCTGGCCTGATGTTCATCGTGGAGACGCTGGCTCTCCTCTCGAGCCTCCTGCGCCTCCTTCTCTTGGTCATCCAGGAATTCCTTGTCACGTATTGCCTCTTCCTTGGCGTTGATGAGTTCGTTGTTTACGGCATCGCCGTGAATACGACCGCTGGCGTCCGAGATTTTCCCAAGGTCGGATGATACGGTGTCGGAGCCCTCATGAATCTCGCTTTCGTGCTCTTGGGTCTCGCCGTGTACCTGCTCTAACTCACCGCTATCTTGATCGAACTCGCCAACGCCTATGTCCTCCGCCGCTTCGATAGACTGACCCACAGCTTCAGCGCCGTCTTCCGTCCCGCCTTCGAGGCTATCGAGCGTTTCTCGAACCGTTTCGATATCTGAGACATCCTCTTCAATCTCCTCACCCTTTTCGTTCATATCCTCCTGGTGCTTCTCGACCTTCTCGGTTATCTCTCCACGGGTCGATAATCTGCTTCGTCGTGCCATGTTTCCTACTCCTTTCTCTAGTTGGAGTCCTCTTTACAAAGGCTTATCTTTCGATCAAAGAAGTTCAGGCCGCGAACAACGTCGGGACGAATCTTCGACTCGAATCGAGTAACGATCTGCTCGTAGTATGCCCGGAGAGTCTCGCTGGAAATCTCCTTCTCCGAAACACTTCCCAGAATCGGACGGTAAACATCATTCACGAAAACGTTGAAGGCAGAATCAAGCCGTTTCCAAAGAACCTGGGCGCTTTGGCCCAGTCTTGCTCGCCGCGTTGACCGCTCTTTGACTGTCGATAAGCCCGCTGCTATTTCCAATTCCTTCGATAGTTCTCTCGAGAGATTGATGACCTCCTTACGTGTGGCGTCGAAATCATCCATCGCCCCCATCAACTTCTCCAGCATTGCGAAAACCCGACCCTCACGCGCTTCAATGAACCAGGGATCATCGCAAAGATAAGGGACGATCGCTTCGCCCATTGGGGGAGGCGGAATGTCCAGGCGTGCGTTGATGTCAGGTGTGCGAATCCTTCGAGGGCCGAAATAACCCTCGGTATAGAAATACGCCTCACCAGGCCGAAGACGGGCGATTTCTTCCATTTCGATGGGCCCGAACAGCATTGTCCCCCCAAGTTCTTCCCGGTCCTTATTGGCCACTTGCCTGAACGCGAGCTTTGAAGCGGTGTTCTTGATGACTTGAGGAGCAACAGTTGAAGGGAGTTGGTCCGCGATGATTATCCCTATCCCCAAGGCCCGCAATTCAGCCAGCATTAGGCATACGAACTCGGCTGCAAAGGCCTTGGGGTCAGCCTGCTCTTCGGACTGGACGGCCTCGCGGCTAACACCGACGATATTGTGGGCCTCTTCCAATACGACCACAAACCGAACCTCGCCCTCATCCGACGGGGTTGTTCCGACGGCCTCCCGTACAGCGGTCAGGATAAACAGTGTCAAAAGGCACGCCTGTTCAACTGGTAGGCTGGCCAACTCTATGATGGTGGGACTCGTCAGCAAACGGTGGACAGACGGAGAGTCGGGCCCGCCCTGGAAGATATGCCCAATTGCGCGCCGGGTCAAGAGACCCAGCCGCACCTCAATCGCCGCTCTCAGATCAGAATTGATCTCGCCCGAATAGTTCTTGCCCCCCAATACATTCTCTGCTGCCACCAGCAAGTCTGACATAATCGGTGGCTTCGACAAATCCGGGTGTTCTTCGTAGATCTGCTCAAGGGCTTCCCCCAGGATCGCAGGGAATGCGGCAAACATAGGCATCGCAGCCTTGAAGCATGTGATAAGGGTCTCGATGTGCTCGTCACGCGAAATGCCAGGCAAGAGCCGTAACGGATTGAACCGGAACGGGGAAATGCGCTCGTTACCGGGTGTATAGATCCGCAGGTCTTGCGCCAGGCGCCGAATACCACGATTCCGTCGACCCTTCAGACATTTTAGGCGGCGATACTCTCTCTTGACCGGCTCGAAAACCACGAACGGAATGCCGCGGAGATGCAGCTGTTGCAGCACGTGTTCAAGTGACGTTGTCTTTCCCGAGCCAGGTACTCCCCCGAAAAAAGCATGTTTTGCGAGAAGGTCCTTACGATGGATGCCTCGTGGCAAAGCTCTGGCTTTGTCGGCCGCGCCAACCATAGACTGTTCGTCGTACCCCAGAACGATCAGGTCGTCCGCGTTCTGGACAGGTGGGTCTGTATTCTTGCGAATACAGCACGGGGAACCATACGATGCCAATGGTAGGCGAAACACGCCGGCCAGTTCATCCGCTGTAGACATGCTGGCCAACTCGGAAAGACCGTCAAACAATCCGATCTCCTGGCCGCCCAGAAGTTCACCCAACGCTGGAAAGCCGATGACACAAAGATTCTTCCGTTCCCTGGTAATCTTACCGAAGAGCGGATCATCTCGTGAGAAACCGAAGAGCTGATAGCTTCCATTCTGGAAGGCCGATTCAGCCACCACAGAAGCAAGCAGCCTCGCCACTCCTATCGTTTGGGCGAAGACTCGGATATGAAAACTCAAGTGAGGTAGAGAAAGTGTTTCGTGAAACCGCTGGGCCTCACGAAGGACATCATCGGCCATGGGTTCTCTGTTCCTGAGAAGCCTCAAGTTCCTAGCCTCAGATCGTGTATTCCCGCCATAATTGGCCCAGTCTTCGGCGAGAAAATCATCATCGTCATCATCCCAAGATCGATTGACCTGCATGAGCTGGGAGAGATAGCGCGTGTGCTCGGATAGTTGACGGCGGGTATCAGTCGGTTCGACGCAAATATCAATCAAGGCTGGTTCTTTAAGCCCACCTAATACACCGTCCAATCGAAGGTAGTCGTTCTCTTGGTTAGGCTCAAAGGAATGAATAGTGTAGTAGGCTGGCAATGCTTTCGCATTGAATTCAGAAGTCACTGTCGGTTCGCGAATCGTCTGCCTCCGCACGACATCGCAGGCCGCACTGAACTTGCTCCAGTGTACCGGTAACTTTCTGCACGGTTTGAGTTCGTAGAAACGATTGAGAGGCCCCTCCTCCATCAGAAGGGAGAGGCTTGCTGCTGAATCTTCGCTATGAGCTTGTCCCGATAGGAAGACTTCCAGACGATCCTGGGGGTCTCTGCCGTTAGCCTCTGGCTGGTATAGATAGCGAATTGCCACAGACACTGAGCCAGTGGGAAAGCTCGCCAGTGTGCGAACCAAGTGCAACGTATCTTCTCCCGTTGCCGTACCTACATCCCCCCCAGCCCGAAGTTGGTAGCAGGGATAAGCAGGGTCCGGAATTGCCGAAAGGCGAAATGTGCATTGGCTGGCACCCATCACTCATCCTCGCTCTCCTCAAAAGACGCCAAGTCCTCTTCCCCAACTATCAGACCTTCCTTTCTTGTTATCGCACCTAGAAAATCGCCGCAGCAAGGGCATTCTGGGTCGCGTTGCATCTCGATTCCGTACCATCTCAAAACGTGAAGGCCGTTCACGTTGAACGCCAAGGGCTCCAGTTGTTCGTAATCCGTTCCCATCTCGCGCCGGTTGATCCAGAGATACCATGGGGCAATCAGGTCTTCGTCCAGTGATTTCAGCGTCGTCGGCTTACCCCTCAATAGATATTGGATGGCCAATTTAACAACCATCAGGCTGATAGGGGCGATGTCTGTGGAGAGGCCAGGCTCGATCGCTACGGGGCGATCACTGTAGGCATATCGTTCTGCTTGCTCTGGGCTGGATATCTCTCGATCAGAGAGCTTCTCGGGATCTGCCTGAAGGAAGCATTGGTAGCAGGGGTTTCTTCCCGGCTCAATGAATAGGATTTGGCCGCCGTACACCCTGCGGAAGGCACCCGCGACGATGAGCGGCTTTTCCTGCTCGACGCAGACTTTGTTCAGGACTACCCTCCCAACGTGCTCGTCTACAGCACAGATAGTCAGATCGCTTCCTCCAACCAGTCCCCGAACGACGTCCTCAGTCTCCCAGTCGATCTTGATCTCATGCGTTTCAATCTCTGCGTAGGGATTCTTGTCGCGTAGTTTCGCAGCCATGAGCTTGGTCTTATACCGACCCACGTCTGAAAGACCCCCCAAATGCCGCACCACGTTCCCCACTTCAAGCCGGTCATGATCGACCAGAATCTGGCTCAGACCGAGTTTGGCCAATTCAAACGAAATGGGGGCTCCGCCGGAGCCCTGGCCGACTGTCAGGACACGTTTGTCCGCCAGGGCGTCGGTCTCGAACAGGCCTCGTGTCCGGGAGAAAAGCTCTTCACGAACGGGCACGACCATTACTGGCACTTCATTCCACCCCTCTTGGCGTCGAACAAACCCCTTGGTTTTCCAATATCCCTGTGCCTGCTGCCAACAGGCCAGGATCCTGATCACATCGCACGACGAGCCCATCCTCGAAACGGGAGTTCCCCCGAGGCGATCCAATATCCGGAGCGTGGCTGGAACCAACGGGGCACCATCTACACGAATGCCGGAATAGGCGTCGCCGCCGTCCTGGGACCGCAACTGGATGGCGAGACTTTCATCTCGTCCCTCGTGCCCTTGAAGAAGCTCTGCGGGCAATGTAATCATAGTGGACGCCACTCAATGCACCCAAAGTGATCCATGTCAGAGCGGTCGATTTCCAAGACTGACCGGTCCGGATCCGCATAGCTGAAAGCCTTGATCTTCTTGCCCTTTGGATCCCACACGAGCTTTTGGCCAACTTGGTCCCCACGGGATTTGACGTCCATGATCCTTTGAACGCGTTCTTGTTCTGCTGTGGACATGTCTTGCTCCTTTCCTTCATGCTTTCTGTTGTTGTCATTCGTGTTTCAATACACTTCCTATCCGTTTAAAAAGTCCGCAATGTCCTGGCCGGTGCGAAGGTGTGACAAGTACCCCTCCAGCCAAAGATGCCCTTTGATAATTACCTTCAGACACGTCAGGGAGGCATCCCAGTCCGCGGAGTGGCAAATTTTCACCCAGTCACATCCGTTGTCATATACGTGGAAGGCGTGTGAGGTCCCCAAATCGTTGATAGTACCACGATTCCCGTGCATCCAAAGCATGCTGGGACTAACTACGTACAAGTCAGGCTCGTCGTAAGGGAAGTCCGGGGGAAGCGCCAGCCGGAGCTTAAAACGACTGCTACCGTCACTTGTGTTTGCCCACCCCTCGATGTATGTGTCCCCTGTCCTATTGTAAAAACAGAAGTTGGGTGCATAGTGGTCGAAGAGTTTCTCCTCGACGGCGAGTCTCTCACGCTGTGATCTGTCCCACATGGCTCAAACTCCTTTCAAACAAGACTCGCTCCTCCTGATGACGATGGTCTTCTCTTGCGCCGAAGTCGGCTCACGATGCCACCGGCCTCTTCGGAGGCAGTGCCGCTCGTCGTGCCCGATGCCTCTGCACTCGTCAGTACCCGATATATCTGCGCCAAACGGGCTTCCTCGCCGCTTGTCTTGAGGCGTTTGGTTATGTCTTCGGGATCACTGCCTTCCTTTAACAAGCGAACAGTTTCGATGCAATACGGCGGGCTGAGGCAGAGCGATACTTCTGCAGCCCTCGCTTCTGTGAGCGGTAATGTTACAACAACATGCCTCTGCTCCATGAATATGCTCAACAGTTCTTGGACTTTTTCGGGGAGCTCTTCAATCTGAGTAGCGATCAGTTGGGGGAAATTACGGACATAGTCGGATTCCGGTTGCGGTATGAATGACTTGTATCTGATGTTCTCGACAGGGAAACAAGAAGCGTGATCGGCTATTTCAAGGGGCGTTAACGCCGAGTTTGCTAGGAGAGATTGTCGGATCGGAGACACCCCCGGGAGAACATGGACTATCGACCTCACCTTCTCGCCATTCTGAGGGTCCATGTAGACGAAGGGATTGACTTGAACAACTACGGGATTGTAATTGAAATCCCCAATCGGCCAATAAGGGGGGGATTTAAACTGACCAGATCCAGTGTGGCCAAAGGTCAGAATCATCTCACACCATTGGTTCAGATTGTTCTTTGAACTTACAGCCATCACTTGCTGTACGTCGCCGTCGCTCGGCTCGTGGATCCCTAAACCATGATGGCTGTGCCAAGTACCTATCCACTCCAAGCCGTACTGCGAGCCCAATACATTTTGGGCACGGCGGCAGAACTCGAGGTCTTGTGAGAAATGCGCGGGCTCATGAGTTGCGTTAATGCCGGGTCCTGTGGCCAAAAGGCAAACTGCCCGACCTCCACGCGTGTAGAGGCCGAACAAGTCGCCGCCTGTTTCAAGACTCGGCCACAAGGGTGCTAAACCGCACAGCACTCGCAGTTCGGACTCGTAGATTCTGATGTACTCCTGGTAGCTAACGTCACGGCCGCTTGCATTCATTGGATGATCCTTCCACTTTCAGAAGATACTGCCGGTCAACGACTCTCTGCCTCCTTCTATTCCTATGGCAGAAGGGCGGCTTTCTTGCGCACTACTGTGAAAGAAATTGGCCATTTATGCTGAAAGCGGAAATGTGACCTGTAAACGGCACATCCGTCCAGAACCACAGTCAGCCGGCGGCTCAGGCTCCGTTGCACCTGCCGCAGGATCACCTCAGCTTCCTCGGCTGTGGTATTCTTCTCGTACACCGGGAAGTGCAGGCGAACCCGACGCCTTCGCGCCGAGCGGCTCAGTGCCGCGATCACGCTCAGTCGGTCATGCCGGTCCCAAGAGTACATGACCGGCGTCTAAGCCTTGGGAGCCCATGTCCGACGCACCAGCAGTTGGAGCATGGCCCCCTCGTCGAGGAGGACGATGTTACGGCCGGTCTTTCAGGCGTCCTCTTATGCGGGGCCAGTTCTCTTGGTGCCACCTCGCTCATGGGCCTGCCGACACCGAATCACCGACGTCCGCGAGGTCTTCAGATTCTTGGTAACGGTGGCGGGCCTCACGCTGTGGGCCAACAACGCGACGGCTTATCGCCGTCACTGTGGTTCCGTCGTACTTTCTTCCGGTCTCATGGAGAACTCCTTTTCTCCTTGTCCGAGGGAAACATCGGCAGAACCGCGTTCGTTCCATTGGCTATGCAAGGGTCAGCGGACTGTCATGTCCGGCATCTAGCTAGCAAGAGGCCCTCTTCAGCCCGACCCAATTGCGATCGTTGGTTATCCGATGGCATTGTGCGGGGGCCTGTTTTGGGTTAATCTTAGAGGATCGCACGACGGTGAAAGGAGTTGGCATTGCCCCGAAAGAACCGCCCCAACAGCAAGCACGGTCGGGTCAACTTTCCGATTACGGAGCAGGCGTGGATCCGTGGCGCTCAGACGGAACATCCCGGGCGGCGAAGTCAGGCTCTCGCAACCATCGCCGATGTGTACTGGAAGCCTGCATACTCCTATCTTGTGGCAAGAGGGAACACGCCATCACGAGCGATGGACCTTGTTCAAGAGTTCTTCTGCGAGCTAATCATCGAGAAGCAGATCATTCGAAAATACGTGCCTGAGAAATGTAGATTCCGGGCATTCCTTCTCACGGAGATCAAGCAATTTGTGTGGCAACAGCACAGGAAAGCCATCGCCAAGAAACGATCTCCGACAAAGCCCGAAGTCGCCCTGGAGGATCGGAACGGGCGCCCACTCCAGATAGCCGCCGGAGAACAAAGCCCGGAGCAGCAATACATGTACAGCTGGGCATTGGCTCAGGTACGGAACGCGTTGTCATCGGTCCGGGAAGACCTATCTGAGGACGGGAAAGAGGACCATTGGGCGATCTTTGACGCTAGAGTCGTCCGACCGAAGCTTGAGGGTGCCAAGCCGGTGCGTCTGAAGGAATTGTGCCACAAGTACGGGATCGCTAGCGAGGGAACTGTCACGAGAATCGTCGAGACTGTCAGAAGGATGTTCGTGACGGCGTTGCGATCCTCGGTAGGGCGATACAAAAGCTCGGAGAATGAAATCGACGAAGAGATTCATGACCTGATTAGGATTGTATCCCAAGGGCGCGCAAATCCGTAGGTTCAATCACATAGATAATGCCATAGGAGTCAAGGATCTCCGATTCGCAGGAACATAGCGTCAAGTCCGAGGACTTGATATCTTTTGCGTTCAGACTGGATGGTGACATAGATGGGTGATAGAGAATCGGCAGAAGGATGCGAGGCAGACGGGTTGGCTGATATCATGAAATTGGCCTTGGGGAGCAAGGACCAACAGCAGGGATCCAGTTCACATTGCGGCACAGATGGTCTCAATGACGAGGAACTGGCCCCTGGAAGCGAACTTGATGGGTACAAGATTGTAGCTGAGATAGGGAAGGGCGCAACCGGCATTGTCTATAAGGCCATTCAACTGGACTTGGGCCGGCCCGTGGCCATGAAGGTCTTACGTTCGCATATTCGCAACGATCCGACAGCAGGCAAGCGACTCCGGCAAGAGGCTTGTCTTGCCGCAAGTGTTGGGCACCCGAGTATCGCCACCATATTCCAGATCGATGCGAAGGCCTCCCCTCGGTACTTCACGATGGAATTGGTCGTGGGACGGTCCCTCCAAGAGAAAGTCGCGGAAGAAGGAATGTTCGCGCCGGGGCAGGCAGTTCGGATAGCTCTGCAAGTATGCGAGGCACTCAAAGAAACACATCGAGAAGGAATCCTTCACAGGGACATCAAGCCAAGCAACATATTGCTCGAAAACGGCTTAGAGCGCGTCAAGATTACGGACTTCGGGATTGCCCAGGAGTTGATGGGGACCCCCGACTCTGACGAGGCAGATGCTGGGACACCTCCTTTCATGTCACCTGAACAGAGATCTGGAAGAAAACTCGACGAGCGAACCGATATCTTCTCTCTGGGCATGACATTATACTTCATGCTCACGGCCAGACTAGCGGTCCAAGAGCGAGACCGATCGGGTCTCTCAATCCTCCTAGGGAACAGAGAGTTCTTCCCCCCAAGTACGTTTAATCCTGAAGTTAGGGAAAACCTCGACCGAATTGTGCTCAAGATGATTGCGAGCAAGAGAGAGGATCGCCATCGGAACTGTACCGTTTTGGCCAAGGATCTTCGCCACTTGGCCACAGAGTTGACACCTTCGACTCGTTGGTCGTCTTCGAAAGCTGTAGGAAGTCGGGTGATCAGACTGACCGCAATGGTGGGGATCAGCCTTGCCGCCGTCTTGCTTGCTTGGATGTATGGGGTGTTCCCTTGGTTTCACAGTGAAACAGAGCCCCCACAGTCCCCAGGCGCATCCAGCTCTCCCGTAGAACCGCATCACCTAACGGTAGGCACCTCGGCTGTCACGGTTTTTGGGCACCATGGCCAGCCAATCTGGTCCGTTGCTGTTGATGGGCGCGTTGCCCGGGCTGTGTTGGCTCGGTTGTACCAGGACAAGCCAAAGTTCTTGGTCATCGGAGTGAGTGAACCCGGCAAAGATATTGGAAAGGTATTTGTGTACGACCCGGCTGGCAAGCTCGCTTGGACAAAGTCAACCACGGAACCTTACCCTTACCGCGGTGGTGCGGACAACCGAATGAACGTGATCGACATGTTCGTGGCCGACCTCTGGCAGGATGGGAAGCCATGCATTGTTGTCCTTTCAAACGACTTGGGTTGGTTTCCAAGCAAGATCACCATCTTTGACGCAAGCGGCAATCTGAAGAGAACCTACTGGCACCCAGGGCAACTCCAGCGGCTCCTTTTGTTCAAGCCTTCTAGTGGCGATAGGTTGCGGATAGTCGGCTGGGGCTTCAACAACGATATTCGTGCCGTCAGGGCCGGGGCAACTCGGACCCCCAACTACAGCGCTCTTGTGTGTCTGGACCCGGAAACGATGCGCGGCGAAGCCCCGCCGCGAAGAGGAGCGATCGGTCGCGGAATCGAGGAATGGTACGCGATTGTCCTTCCCCAACAGGTCAGCGTGAGCGGTGTCAAGCTTCGTCCGGCAATGGTCGGTGCTGCCGACGGAGCAAGCGGACAGAGCCTCCGGGTGTCGCTCTCCAACTCTGGGTTCCTTTACATCGATGAAAAAGGACACCTGTTGGGTCGAGCGGAGGGGGACTCTTACACCGGCTCCGGTGATGAACGGATCGAAATAATCCCCTGAACGTCCCCTCTCCCCCGGCACCACGCCAGCTTGCCTTACGCCGCCCCACAACCGGGAGTCAGCTGAATATCGACACGTGGGGACGGGGTTGCGTGCCAACCGCAGCCCCTGATCAGGTGATCCCATCCAGCGCGACATGGCAGCGGAGGCCCGATCCATGTGAAATCTATTCCTCATTACGGCTACCTCTGCTATTGGGTACCCCTGCCCAGACTATGGTCGACCTTGGACATGGAGGCCACCTGCAATGGCCTTTCAACTGACGCCACAAGACTTCACAATCCTCCAATTGCTGGCGGAGTATCGGACCCTGTCCGTACGACACATTGCAGCCCTCCTTCGGCGCAACACCCAGGCACTTCGTCGGCGGCTGCACCAACTCAAAGAACAGGGAATGATAAGGATGGAATCTCACAGCTTCGGAAGCCGGCGGGGGCGGCCTGAGCAGCTTTTGTCTGTCGGCCGTACCGGAATCGACGTACTCAAGGCGGAGAAGATTCTGAATCCAGACTTCCCAGACTCTCAGGTCACCATTGAAGATCTCCACTGCCTGGAACACCATCTGCTCGTCAACGACTTACGCATGCAGCTGCTTCGCGTACAGGAGATCGTTCCGACACTAAAAACGCAGTTCTTATCGCCCATCTCGCCGTTGCTACCCCGAACTTCGAACGGCCTTCCTTTTGTCCGCGAGAGATTCCGGGCTGAGGGTGCGCCCGACGGGTGGGTTCAGTTTACCCCGGACGGTGTTCTCTCGGTGACGGATACAAAGGCCGACAAGACCGTACTGTTCTTTCTCGAAGCCGATATGGGCACAGAGACGCTGGTGAGCGCACAGCACGCCGCAAAGGCCGTACGGCAAAAGATTATCAACTACCAGGCCTGTTTCCAAAACGAACATTACAGGCGGTACGAACGGATCTGGAACTGCCGGCTGAGAGGCTTCAGGCTTCTTTTCCTGACGAATAGCTCGCAGCGAATGGCTGCCCTGTGCCGCCTCGTTCGCGACATGCGGCCTTCGAACTTCGTCTGGCTGACCGATCGAAAGAGCATGACTGAGCGGGGGATCTGGGCCGATGTCTGGGCAAGGGGCGGCCGGTTCGACATTCCGCTCCACTCGATTCTCGACAACCAAGCGCCCGATCCGGCACCCCGGCCAGGTGATCTGGTCAGCCCAGCCAGCTGAATCCAAGGCACAAATCGACTCCGACCTGAAAGGGCCCCGCCGGATATGCCGCTGCAATTTACGCCGCCCGCCCCCATCTCAGCCCGGTGCTCATTACCGGCGTCGAACGGAAACCAGCAGACATCATGCCATTAGCCACCGTGTTCTGCTAATTAGCCCACTCACACCTGACAAACCCGATATTTGAGTACTATGTTGGCTATGTTGATTACAAGCCAGTTGTAAGAGGTCTCATTTGTTATTTTGCTGGAGTCGCGGTTTTAC
>SDBV01004094.1_pt1 | contig 21122 bp, 19 predicted proteins | sample 2277081 | NCBI WGS metagenome assembly SDBV01 (sample SAMN10402039, study PRJNA504765) | marine sediment metagenome | isolation source: marine sediment core GS10_PC15, 223 cmbsf | place: Arctic Ocean: Southern Knipovich Ridge | collected 2010 | reverse complement strand
ATTTCTATTCGAAAAGAGTGTTGATGTCTTAGCGAAAGAGGAAAAAGTAAAAGAAATTGTTGATAATTTTAAGAAACATCAAAAGAAGATTGATGAATTACAAAAAGATTTGGAGATAGATAAACTAGAAAGAGGAGATTTAATAGAAAAAGAATATGAAGTTGGAGCAAAGAATTTACTCAAAGAATTCTATAAATATATGGATATGACAGGTCTAAAACCCGAAGAGAAAAAAAAATCAACAATAGAAGATGAAAATCTTAAATTAGTCGGATTCGTCCGCTTATACAAATTATCAGATATCAATAAAGAAGATTAATATAAATTTGAAGGAGGGAGAAATTATATGAAACTCCCTAAAAAACTAAATATTTGCTCCAAAAACTAAATTTAAGTGGAAAACCTTTAGATAAAAAAACTAATGTCGTCTTAAAGCAATTAAAAAAAAGTGGTGTAAGCGTTACCAAATAATTTTCTCTTAATTTTTTCTCGTGATTAATTGGAAATTTCTTGTCATTTAGCAAATTTTAATTCTTATATCAACTTAAATTATTAAATAGGAAATTACAATGAATAAGAATTAGAAAGTATTATGTTATGATAGATATTAACTCTTTATTCTCAAAAATTTGTAAACATATGGAAACAAAATCTGAATATTTTGATGTCTTTATAGAATACAACACCAGATTTGAGGGCTGGTTTGAAGCAGAAATTTTGAAGTATATTTTAGATAAATCACCTGAGATAAGCATAGTTTCAACAAAGAAGAAATTTCAGAATTGGGGCCAACCCGATATAGTACTCAAATGCCAAAATATGACTTGTATCATTGAATTGAAAGCGGGTGTAATAGGAAAGAGTAGAAATTATAATTTTTACCTAATAAAGTATAAGGTAGGAGCCGGAAAAGATTTCGAAAGAATTTCGAAGTATGACGAGGATGCATGGGCAATAATATGTCTTGCACCTTGCAATGGGTCAGAAGACAATAATTTTATATTGACAGTTGAACAAACACAAGAAAAGTATAATGTTAAAAAATTAAAAGAATTCAAATTTAATACACCAGAGGGATACCCTGTAACTCTAACATTATGGGGAAAAAAATTAACAAAATAACTTTCTTAAAATTAGGAAATTTGTAAATATATACAGTTTCTGATTTACAAATATGGAATAGTTGAAGTAATAGTCGAAACTCCAAGACAAAAGAAATTCTCTGATAATGCTGATTTAATTCCATTATAAATAAAATATAAAAAGGAGAAAGATATGGACAACTCAGTGCTAAATAATATTGTGAAATATGAATATTTATCAAACCTTATTAAACTCCAATACCTTCGAGATTGTTTTAAAGGATCAATTAATAATGGGGCGATATCTAAACTAATTGTATATTCAAAAAAATGGAAGGTTTTAGAAATACCTTCTGGATCAATTAATAATGGGGCGATATCTAAATCAATTAGCTCTGTATCTCCAGATGAGGTTAATAAAGCTAAGATTTTGCATTCTAAAAATGGAAGAGCCTTTCTTGTTTATTTAAATAAACCCATCTATTTTGGTAGACCAAAAGGGAGTAAAAAGATTGGACCATTAATACGTGAAAACAATCTAACAGAGAAAAGAGAGATTAAAGATTTATATGAAGTAAATTGTCTTATTAAGGAAGAGATACGCAAATCAGATAGATGGTTTCAAATTTTCTGTGAATATGTGTTGGTAAAAATATCCATTCACGAACTAATAGTCGACATTTCAGACGAAAAATATGGGTATTTGGATTTAAAGAATTTAATAAAAATTAGTGAAATGGATGAGATAAAAGGAAAAGATTTGAAATGGGTTGTTATTTATGCATTGAGATTGGGATTAGACCCTTTATCAAGATATAATGGGTATAAACAAGACATATCTCATTTGAAAGATTGTAAATATACTGAGTTCATATCTAAAAGAGATGAGTGGTGTGAAAGAGCAAATTATACTTTTTCTCTCGTAAAAGAAAGAATGAGCCGAGATCATCTTACCACGGTTGTGCAATGGGATAAATATTCTATGTGTGCTTTTGATTGTGGTCCAGTATTTATTAGAAAGAGGCTGGAACCTTTAGTTTCAAAATTGTGCTTTTCTTTTAAAGAGTATTCAAAATGGAATGAAAATAAGGCATTAAAAGATAAGATGAAAGAAATTGTCGAAAAAGATGTTAATATTTTGATAGGAAGGTATAGCAATTATTTTGGAAACGGAAACGATACTGTAGAATTTTTTCAAGAGAATAGAGATTTTGTGGAAAATATAGAAAAAATGGAAGCCGAACTTAAAAGTAAATGGGAACAATTATAATTGTCCAATTGAGTGGGATATTGATGTCATTATTGACGTGTTAAAAGGCGAAGATTACAAAGCAGCCTACTTGAGTATTGCGAACCTCGCCTTAATAAAGGGAGGGGAGTGCGAGTACTTCAAGTCTTTTAGAACCCTTTAACCTTAGCTTTCTTTTTTTTATTTTATAGAAAAGATAAAAACTAAAACGATGATTCCTTTAGAGGAATGGGATGAGGACGATAATAACAGTCAAGATAATTAGTAATGTAAGCTTATATCTCCTTTAATTATGTCAATACAATACTTTATATTATTTTTTATTTTATCATTTTTAAAAATGTTCTCGACAAGGAGTATCTCGCCAAAAATCTGACTTAATAATGCCAAGAATTCTTTTTGAGGGATGATATTTGGTGGCTGGTCAAATTTTTTAATGCCTGAACTAATTGTTCTTGCTAAGTATTGAAATATGATATTATTTTTATCATAGACCTTTGAACTATTCCAAAGAGTGTTCAAAGGGAAGTATGGAGAAGAGACTTAGGAAAATGTGTGGAATGCGGAAGTAAAGAACGATTAGAGTTTGACCATATTATACCATTCAGCAAGGGAGGTAGTAATACAGCAAGAAATATACAGCCATTATGCGAGAAGTGTAATAAAAGTAAGGGGGTAATCTATGACAACTGTAAAAAATAATAATAAAATAAAGTAAAAATCTATTGGTTACTTTTTGGTATATGGTCTATCATAAGCACTTTTTTATTTGTGAATATTTAAAGAAAAAAATTACTAATCTGAAAATTTAAATTCACATCTATCTTGTTTATTTGATATGTAAGATAGAAAACCAAGACAAAAATTAATATCTTTACGTCTAATCATGCTTGTAGGAGTATCGAGAAGAAAAGAGGTTTTAGATGAGGAAGTCAATCAACTCGAGGCATTTCTTGAGGAGATATCGTATGAAATAGGGATAATGGAAGTTTAGAAAAAATATGAGGAATATATTGGTCAATTGAAGGAAATGTTGGAAGTTTTAGATGATTCTATAAATGTTGTAAAGAACGCGTATTGTTTGTTTATCGCGGAAAAACTTTCAAATCTATAATTTTTCAGATAGTTTTCATATGGCTTATTATAGTTTAAACAATGAAGATCCTTGGAGGAATTAGAGAATCTTCCCGGCATATCCGAAACTTTCGACGATAAGCTTGATGCATTAGTTAGATTTATTCGGGTATTTGAGACAACTATAGACAGAACTTTTTACACTTAAATACAACATATAAAGACATATATTTAACCACTTCATATTTTATAAATAATTGATAAAAATAAAATATTTAAAAAAGTCAATAAAGTAGGATGTGAAGATAATTAGAAACGATGAATATGATATTTGGTCGCTGGTCTTCATAATGATACCTATCGTACTCTTTTTCTCTTGGGTTCTTCTCCAATTTTTTGGAATAATTCCAGTGTATGGACCAAATCTTTATATTATTCTTACTCAAATGCCTTTTATTATATCATTGATTCTGTATGAAGTAATTGCAGCTTCAATATATCTTGTGGTATTCTCTGATAAACAAGAAAATAAGAAAAAAAATGCTCCAACTATTAAAGAGTCAAAACAAGCTACCACCCTTGTTAAATCGCTTGAAACACAGAAAACGAAAAGAAAAGAAAGAGAAGTTAAAATATTAGAGAAACAGAAAATTGAAAATCAAAAATGCGTTGATCAAGGGCATTATATGATAAGTAAAGGACAATTTGATGACGCACTGGAAATGTTTGAGAAATCAAAACAAATATGCCTTAAACAAGGATGGAAAGATGGTTTAGTTTTTGCTGAAAAAATGATTTTAGAATGTAAACAGGAAAAAAGTATGGAATTTGAAAATTTAATGATACAAGCCAAGTCGTTAAATGGAAAAGGTAAACAACTGTATGACAAAAACTTTTTTATGGATTCTATACAAATATGGACAGAAGCATTAAATAAATATGATCTTGCTATTCAACGACTACCTTCCTTAAAAGAAAAAGAAAGTATTAATAATTATAAGAGAATTCTTAGAGAAAATATATGCTACTCTTATATTGAAAGTGGTAATAAACAGTACCAATTAGCAAAAGAAAACCATAATGAAAAAAACATTCAAAGAGTAAGAGAACTGTGGCGTATGGCGATTAATGACTTTAAGAATGCTATTAATCAAATTAAAGAACATTCTCTCAACATTACTTATAAAGGTATGAACTCTAGAATTAAATCTATGGAATTGAATTTAAAACAACTTCAAATAGAAGAATTATGTTTGAGTGCAGATGAAGATATAGAGAAAGCTAAGGTTTTAGTTGATTCTGACATAAAGGGCGCAATAAAATGTGTTCAAGAATCAATCTCTAAATATTTTGAATCTATTTCTCAGGCTAAAAATAGTGATTTATATGATTTAAGAGATAACCTAGAGAATAAATTAGAAGCTGCTGAAAAAATTGAATCAGAGCTTCATGAAAAAAGACGTGATTCATATGGAATAGAACCATTAAAACCAGATATAACCATGATAGATGAAGAAGGTAAGGTTGAATCGATCATTGAATCTCCCAAAAAAAAGGGAATTATATCAGCTCTCCGAGAATATGAATTTATTGGAGGTCAGATACGATTTAAGCTAGCAATAATTAATAATACTAATTTTGCTTTAACTGATTTCATTATAACATTTGAAATTCCTGATGCTTTAAAATGGATAGCACATGAACCAAATTATAAGAGAAAAGGAGATAGTATTTTAATAGCAAAATTAGGTTTAAATGAGAAAAAATCAATTTCATTATATTTAGAGCCTATTAGTTGTATGAACAGCCCTATAAATGCCACTATAAGTTTTCATGATGCAAAAGATAAACCTAGAGCCTTAATTGTGAAGCCAAAAATGGTATCTATTTCATGTCCAATATACTTTACAGAAAAAGAAGTCAATTTAGCGAGAGTTAAAAGTCTTAAAGAAAATCTTACTCATCACGACAAAAAATCTTTTCCTCTTCCTAATCCTGAAAATTTGATTAATATATTTGAAAGTGTATTAGATGTACTTAGAAGCCGTGATATCAAACTTGTTAGTAAAACACTCCCAAAAAATAATAAATATGGTGAAGCTTGGTTTTATGGAACCACTAAAGTAGGAAAAAAAGGACATGTTATATATTTATCTGTAGATGGTGAAAAAAAAGTATTAGAACTTGAAGCTTCTGGGGCTGATGCTGATCAAATTACAGGATTTTTAGCAGATGTAAGTAGAGAAACTAGAGAAAAACTTCTAAATAAAAACTTAATATCTTCAGAAAATCAGTTTTTAGACATGAGAGTTTCGATTGCATCACAATTATGTCCTTATTGTCTTGAATATGTCTCAAAGAGTTTAATTGAGGAATTTTCTAACGGAAAATCTATAATATGTAAAAAGTGTCATGCTCAAATTGATGTAATTGAACCTATAACACAATTGCATTAACTTATCTAAAAGGAAGAATTCAAGTCCTTTAATTTCTAAAATTAAGTTAGACATGAGAAATAATTCTTTTTGTAGATTTTTATCTCTCTCCGCCATATCTATTAATCTTTAGACAGCTTAACTAATTAGGTAAAACTTGTGAAGGTACAGGTTCTATTGAAATAAGTGAGAGAGAATTATGCAGAACATGTGATGGAACAGGAATTTATTCAGCAAAAGAATGTCGGACTTGTGAAGGAACAGGTAAATTTGAAAAAACTTGTTCGAATTGTCAAGGAAAAGGTTTAATAGAATAGTGAATTTAGAAAAGAAAGTAGCTATGTTAGAACGAACTATGGTCTGGTCAGTACGGGAGTGGGATATATCTGTATTAAACTAAGCATATAATTATTTATAGTGACATAAAGTTCAGAAATTTGTAGAATATTGTCAAAAAAAGAAAGCTAAATCTTATCGACAGGATTAAAAAGAAAATCTAGAAGATTGAGAAAATGCTACTTGACTCAGATTAATTTAATCTACTTGAAAATTCTAAATTTAGGACGAAAAGAAGGATTGTTTTAATGATTGAAATTTTAAGGTAAAAAAATTAGACGAATTGATCTATCATTTTATGCATGAAATAGGGGTAGGAATGGATTCATTTAAATATTATTTTATTATGAGTAATTCTAATTAAATCGATATTTAATCTTCCTTATTATATTTGCCAACTAAGTAACCTGCAATTCCACCTAATGTTATTAATCCTACACCTAAACCTATTTTTTTAATCGTCTTTTTAAAATTATCCCATTTTTTATTAGATAACCATGTTCTAAATGCTGGCATTATTTCACTGATTAAATTTCTTGTCTTAATATTATCATAAGTATCAAAATGAACTACATATTCTTTTAAAATGGAAGGTAATCCATCTATTTCGATACAATTATCTACCAAAATCAGAATAGGAAAATCGTTTCCAAATGCTATACCAACCTCATTGTGTAGCCAAGGAAAGGTTTTCAATAATCTTGATAATGCATCTAAATATCTGGGTGTGGCAATTGCGATAAGACAATCACTACTCAAAATCTCTGTTCTTATAGTTTCCCTTAGCATTTGATCAGATACTCTTTCCTTAAATACTACGGTTTTAGGAATAAAGCCCCATTCCTTGATTATACTTACAATTTCATCTCCTATTATTCTATCTTCAATAGCTAAACTTCGGGTGATAAATACATTATAATAAGGTTTTGAAATTACATTAATAAAATATCTAGATTTGCTCAGTTTTTTTCCTAAGTCCTTCCAGCTTCTACTTTTTTTGTTATATACATATCCATGGAAATAAATAGCATAAAACCTCTGGCCTGAAACATTTTGAGGGATTTTAAATCTAATATTTGTAATAAATCTGGTTGTTTTTGGTCTTACTAATTTTCCTTCATTTTCATCAAGTTTAAAATGATTAAACGTTTGTTTCATCCAATCAAATTTAATACCAACATCTGATACAAAAATAAGTTCTTCACTAAAATTTTCAATATAAAAAGATAACCGTCCTATCGATTCGGGTTGGTAACTTTCACTATTAAAATTCCATCTCAGCTTCCAATTAAGCAATTAATCAACTATTATGATTTTTATTAGAAAATAAATTCATACATGATTTTTAGGTAAAAATAATATAACAATATTTAAGAGTTTGTTTTAAATTATATTTGACTTTAAATTTATTCACGAAATTACGCCCCGTACTCTTAATACAACAATAAATCAGGGTACATTAATAGTGCATAAAGAAGCTCCTAAACTGTTAATAAAGACATTTCTAAATAAAAAAAATTATGTAATCGTGAAACTCACATCACTAATGGAACAACATTCTGAAGGTTTCAATGATATTTACGATATTCTTATAACATTTAATGAGGATATTATTAATAGGATTTATAGGAGTAAAGATTATGACAATCCTAACGTATTCTTCGGAAGATATACTATCGACGGAAATGTAAATACCCAAAATTTCTATTTAAGCAAATTAATATTTAATAAATTTTTTAAGTCTAAAGGGAATTTGAAGCTTTATATTAAGGAAAAGAAATCTAAAAATAGAATCTCATTAGAATTCGATGATACGTTATATGACCAGTTTTTAATAGATTTTAAACATTATTCTATTAAGCAGTTAGAAGAAAAAAAAGAAAAATCATGGAGAGGAGTATCTATATACTATTTTTACGTCTATTATTTCCTAAAAAGTATTAAGACTGAAGAATTTAATTGTGAAAAAAATTATCGTCAGGATCTTAATAATCTTCTCGATAAAATTGAAGAGTATGATTTTTCTGACATTACTAAAAGGGAAATTTATCGATTGAAAACCTGATTAAAAGTATTATTAGTTTTTTAAGTAAACTTTGTCAGGCTCTTGAAGATTAACAGCTTTTACCTTCACATAGTCTTGTTGTTTTTAGTTTTCCGAATATGCAGACAACAAAAGGTGGCAAATATTCTCCTAATCCTTTTTAAAATAGAGTTACATTTTATTTTTTAATTATTTTTTTACATAAATTTATTCCTAATCCGGTTTTCTGATTTAAGATATAAGATTTTTCCTTCTTTACTTGAGTAGTGGTACTAATTCCTGCGATCATTATTATCTTTTTTAAAGAATTAAGATCAAGGAGATGATTATCTCAAGAAGGCTTACTATCACAAAATTTTAAATTATACATATCATATAGTGGGGTTTCTATAAATTTTATTAATTTATTATTATATTCAACATTAATTGTAGTATTTAATGATAATAATACTCCACAATCAGAATGAATTAGACTAGAATATTTATTTACTTGATTTAAAATACCTAGAAAATCTTTATAATCAGATTTTAAGAGTTTTTTATCATTTATTATTTTATAAATAAATTCCTTATTTGATTTTAATCCTTCAATTTCCACAGCTCTCCATTTAAGATTATTAAATTTTTTTTTTTTAATAATATCTGGAGATTCCTTATTTATTAGCTCAATAAAATCAAAATTACGAAATTTTGCTTCTACAATAAATGATTTTCCTTTATATTTTTCATTTGGATCTATAATAAAATCTGGAGAGACTATATTACCAAAACCATCCTTAATAATACGATACTGGAATCGAGATCTATAACCTTTTGCTTTCAGATAATTGTTTATCGCTAACTCATAACCGAACCAGTGTCTAGAGCCATTTATTATAATTCGTTGAGGCCATGCCCAAATAGGATTTTCATAAATGAAATATCGATCTTTCCCTTTGAATCTACAAAAAAAATCTGTAAGTGTCCAAATTATTCGATAAAAATTATTTCTCAGAAATTCCTCATAAATAATAGTATTATCTTTGAATCCTATTTGTAATCTAATATAATTCTTAAATGGATTTTTTGGACTCACACCTAAAAATTTTGGAGATTTTTCATTCCCTAATCTAAGATAATACTCTTTGTTCTTAAATAAAAATTGATCATTGTTTTTAATAAGTATATTTAAACCATCCATTTTTATTGGAAAGATACCATAATTTGGAGTAAAACAAGGCATTGATTTACCCATACCTGATTCACATCCTTCACACTTAAGCATATCACATGGATTATTTTGAAATTTTGCTTTTCTATCATTATTGGTTTTTAACTTAATAACTTTATAATGAATCCGTCTTTTTGATTTAATTTCCTCACTTCTCCATTCATAAATTCTATCATTATAGAAGTCTGTATCATAACTAGGGTATAAAAATACAATCCATTCAATAAACCCATTGAAATCATTTTGCGATATTTTAAAAATACCTTCGATTTCATAAGTTTTAACAATTTTAATTGTAATCCCTCTAATTAAATTACATTTATCATTTATCTCATTTATTCATTTTTCATATAATAATAATACCTAATTCTAATGAGTCTGGAAAAATAGAGAGAGTCTCCTCATTTTTTACCTTTAAATCTTTAAATTCCTGTTTTCCTTTTTTATTTGTGTAATCCTTGATGATTTTTTTTACATGTAGGCTTAAAGAAGCAGCCGGTGTCTTTAATAAACTACAAATTGAACCTAACGGAATTGAACCTATGTATTTATTCCTGCGAATGAATTATGATAAATATTATTAGGTCCCGCACGTTCAACACTGAAAATACCAACACCTAAATATCCCAGTCCACCAAGAATCCCTATTTTTTTTTATGAATAAGGCTTTTACTTACCATTTTTTTTACCTTTTTATTTTTTGTTTAATTATCATTTGAAGATATTTTTAGATTTTTCTTTTTAACATATTATTTTAAAATTTAAATATTTTTGATTTTCCCAACTCATCCCATCCAACAACTATGCGATTTGGGAACTTTTGTCTTAATATTAATTAATTTTTAGTATTAATTGTGCTTACTCTTAATTCTGACTTATTATAAAAAAATATAGCACTTGGGCTTATATAACTATCTCTCAAAAATTCTTTCAGTTTAGAAATAAGAAATTAATAATTTTTAACTACCTTCTTTTAATCCCTCAAGCACTTTTTTGATCCTCTCTTCCTTTCGAAGGTGTGCCTTCAGGTAGTCTACTGTCCAGTCGAGTCTTTCGGCTTCTTTTTCATACTCTTTTTCACTCCATTCTCTCATCATTAAAACCTTTTTTATATTTCTAAATAAAAATTATAATCAAATTTTTAGTTATCATCTATATTAAGATCCAGAAAAATCTTCAAGTTAATAAGATTAAATAATTTTCTCTTAAATAATTTTTAGTTATCATCAGTAATCTTTCCCAGATAGAGATTGAATGTTTTTCTTACAACCTTTTGGGCGCTATCCAACGATTCCAACATCATTTTTGCCTCATCACGATAATCATCTTCCCTTCCCTCCTCGAAAATCAAAGCAAAATCCTCAGAAAGCTCCTTCATAAGCCTATTAAATTCAGAAATTTTTTCTTTTACATTTTTACCTAAAATGAAATCTCACCTTTAAAATAAGAATGAGTTGCTGCCCGGGAATATCCGTGATGTGGCAGCAACTACTTGTTTTTAGCCATTTTTTATCCCTCAGTTAAAAAGAATAACCCATTCCTACTATTTAAACCTTTTTACGAAAGCTCCTTATCATTATTAACCGATGAATTATTCGATAGGACTTTGACCACATTTAATTTTTAAATTTTAAGTTGACCGATATAAATCTCTTAAGAAATCCGTTCTATTATATTCACGACGTCTTTCTAAAATTCCAATTGCTTCGGGGAAAAAACGATAAAAATATTTGGGATATTTTAAGAGGTATTCCCAGATTTTCTCATTATCTAAGAAAAACGTAATACCCTTACCTATAAACTTAGCTACTAAATTATTTGCTAAAACTGAGAACCCATATTCCTCAAGAAGAGGAAAAACACGAAGAGCCGTCCTGACTTTCCTTATTGCTCTTACTAGAAGTTTTGCCTTATCTCCTAACGATCTAATTATTTCCACTAGACTGTCGTCATTAAATGCTTCCAAATTGGATTCTCTTAAAAGAGAAGTGATAAAATGATCGTTTCCACTCCCAAATTTCAAATTTTTATAAAATTTCTCTTTAAAAACATTTTGTGCAATAAAATCTCCTGCTTTTGACAATTCTCTAAGTAACTCAAAAATATTCTCACTGATGTTTAATGTATACTTTGAATAGCTCCACCTTCCATACTCAACACAACATTCCCTGAAACATCTCAGTGGATCATCGTCCCATATTGAAATTATCTCATTTTTAATCCTAAGTCCCCCAATTAGGATAAAGATCTCTCCGTTCATCATTTTCACCGTAAGAAATTTATTTATTCTACATTCATGCATTGGTTCGCAATTGTCTGAAGAGCTGGTTATTGTCTATTAAGCAATTTTTAATCCCTTTTCAGTAAATCATCTACGGCATCATATTCCCAGAGGGTCCATTCTCCAATCTTCCTTATAATTACTTTTTTTCTATGAAACTTCTCTTTCAACAACTTAATATCATATTTGGGCATTCCTAATCGAGTGTATTGACGTCTTATATTTTCAAACCCCATTTTAAGCAAGTAAACATTCACAATCTCTCTAATTAGGGGTGCGGAGATTATTTCAAGGTTAGCTTTTATCAAGAATCGAGAAACCTTTTCAGTAATAAGTTTTGCATCACTTTTGGAAATCTCAGTCTCACGAAGTAAAGATCTATAAATACACTCCGGATCAAATTCTACTTTTCCAATTCTTGTATCAACTAATGGGAGAAACTTCTTATTCCCAGAATCCCAATTTTTTATTTCTGATGCCATGAATTAGGGATAATCTGGGTAGATTTAAAGAAAAAAATGATATTATTATGATTTGGTATTAGAGTTACATAAAAAATAATATAAGATGATATTAAATCAAATGTGTCTGTTGTAAATAAGAAAATGCCGATGCATTAATTGACGAGATCGGTACCTTAAAGATTGATATTTGCGAATCAGAGGATTAGAAGAGAAATTAACTGGTCAAGAAAGATTATCGGTCGTAAATTATTGTGAAATGAAAATATATTACTATTTTTTATTATAAGTTTAATAGAATTAATTAAAAAATTCTCTACCTATTTATCTATAAGTCGTTTTAAGAGGAGATAAAATGGAATTTGATGAAGATTTTATTATAAAAGAAATAAAGAGCAAGCTTGATGTACAGTATTATCATAACGTTTTTGATGATAATAAAAGAATCCTAGGAGAATGGATGTTGGAAACGCAAAAACCCGAGAATCTGGTTGAAGACATTTTTAGAAAGATGTTAAACATCCTTCAAATTCCCGAGAATAAAATCGTTTCTCAGAGCCGTGTAAAAATCTTTGATGTTTTCAAGGATAAGAATAGATATCCAGACTTTAAAATTGTAAAACACAGAACAAAAGAGAAGGATCTTTTAATTGAACTTGAACCTTACAACACCAATATTCAAGTGGGTATTACTCAAGCTGAAGAGTGGATACGGGACATAAGAATCGGAACCGTTAGCCATGCTTTAGTTATAAATCTGAATCATTTTATCCTGGTATTCTTCGATGGTAAGGATGTTAAAAATAAAGAATTAACCATTGCAGAATCTTGTAAGTTAATTAGCGATATAGTTTTCGGAAAGCAAATTAGCATTAAAATGGAAGATGTCAACAAAATAACAGAACAATTTTACAATCAATTCTATGCAATAATACATGGCGGAGTGTATATTAATACAAAGAAGGACAGAATTACAATTAATGAAAAGGATTCTATTATAAATAATCTGATTTATGCTGATAGACTAATTGAAGAAGAGAAAATTGAGTTTATTTATTCAATTTTTAATAGACTGATATTTATAAAAATATTAATAGATTGGGATCTATTTCCAGATATTTTACCATATTTGAGAAGAGTACCTGAACATTCGATACACACAGAGCTAAATCTTCTGTTTTTTAAAACTTTGGCAGTCCAAAAAGTAGAAAGGGTAAATCTACCTAAAGAATTCGCCTGTAAACCTTTTCTAAATGGTGGTCTATTTAGAAAGACAGTTGTAGAAAAAAAGAATCAAGACTTAGTGATTAGACCTAAATACTTAACAAAGATCTTTGATTTTCTAGAGGAGTTCTCATTTCTTGCTAATGGTGATGACAATTCCACCATCAATTCCGAAATTTTGGGTTATATTTTCGAGAAGACTATTGAATTTCGAAAGGGAACGGGTTCTTATTACACTCATAATTCAATATGTGATTTCATGTGCGAAAGTGCTTTATTTCCACATTTCCTAGCTCGTATTAATGATTATTTGAAGAGTATTGGTTATAAAGAGACGGAGTTGCTAGAGAACTTCGAAGAAATATATATGTTGAAGGAAAAAACCTTGCTAAATATCTATGAAAAAATTATTAAAAATCTGAAGGTCTGTGATATATGCGTTGGCTCTGGAGCGTTTCTACTTGCTATGGGCAATCTCTTATTGGACATCCATAAGAAAATATTATTATTTTTAAATAAAACCGTGAATGATACTGATGTAAAACAATTTATCGTAGAATACAATCTATTTGGTGTAGATTTAATGATCTCAGCTATCCAAATCTGTCAACTACGATTATGGCTATGGATTTCAGAAGACTCAATTGAGTTAAGTCCCTTACCCAATATTGACTATAATTTAAGAGTAGGTAATACCTTGCTAGGATCAGATACAAGCATGGATATAAGTACAGTGAATTATAAGTTCATTAACAAGATTAATTCAGCACATTTTCTTGACAAAAAAGATCCTGAACTAAAGTCCATTTTAGCTGAGTTAAATAAGGGTGCGATTAGTTTTAAATCCCTTAAACTACTAAAAACCACGCTAATTAATTTGTTTTTATACAGCCATGACAAAAATACGGTATTGTTAAAAGACTTGATTGATAGCTTAAATGATTTGATAACTGATGATGCTGACAGGATTTATCTAGATTTTTTAAAAAATAAGATAAAAAATAATAAATTCCGAAAAGGTTTGACAATTGGATTTCTTAGAAGCTTGAAAGCATTTCACTGGTACTTGGAATTCCCCCAAGTGTTTCCAAGGGGTTTCGATGTAATTGTAGGAAATCCACCTTATATCTCAACTAAATTTATGGAAAAGATTTGGATTGAACAAGAAATACAAATGCTGGAAAAAGAGATAAAAAGAAGAGAAAAACGTATATCTAATTTAAAATCAATAAAGACTATACAGGAGTATAAAGGTATAATCATAGAATTAAAAAAAGAAAAAGACGAAAAGAAGGAGTTGTTTTTAACAGATTATTATCAAAAAGAAAAATTATATAATACTGTCTATAAAGAATATCTAAAGAAAAATTATAAATGGACTTATAAGATTTACGATATTTTAATCCCATTTTTTGAAAGAGGCTTCAAGCTACTTAAAAACAATAATAAAACTTATTTAAGTTTTATAACTTCAAATAAGTTTCTCGCGACTGATTACGGGGCAATAATAAGAAAGGATTTTCTTAATAATTATCAAATAGATCTTCTAGTTGACATTTCAATGATTAAGGTGTTTAAAGATGCAGCAGTATACCCCATTATAATTACCATTAAAAATATTGAAGTTCCAAATAATTCATTAATTAAGATTGGGAGATATAAAGACATAAATCGGTTGGGAATCGGACTTGCTAAGGTCGAACAAGAACGATATAACAATGCGGAATCTAATCATATCATTTACATACCTTTACATAATGAATCCTTGGAACTGTTCGATAAATTATATTATCATAAAAATTGTAGTACTATTGGAAACGAATTTGTTAATTATTATCGAGCATTTCATTTCACCCATTGGGGGGATTATAAGGTCTTTATCAAACCTAAATCTGGGAACAAACTAGGTGATGATTTTTATTTCTATATAACTAATAATGATTTTGAACAATTCCAAATACAAATCTCGAATCAGCTTTATTTTCATAAAAATATTCCTAAAAACGAAAACCCAAAAAATTTATCTATTCCTAAAGAAAAATGGGATATTTTTAGAAATGAGTTATTAATGATCAAAGAAGTCGCATTAGATTTGAAATGTGTTTTAGGAAAATACTATGCCAATATTGGTAAAATATACACTCTTAGAATAAAAGAGGGATCTGAATTAATAAAACTGTCAAATTACTATTTTCTAGCCCTATTAAACTCAAGATTACTCGACTTTTACTTTAGAGTAATGTTTTGGAACACTCATTTAAGCGGTGGATATCTTAATTACCACTTCAGTTATTTATCTATAGTACCAATTTTGAGAATAAACCCGGATTCAAAACTATATGATCGAATAATTACACTCTCAAAATGTCTTGAAAAGAATTATAATGAAAATGTTAGGTTGCTATTAGAATTACTATTAATTCATGCTCATTTCCCCAACGATCTAAAAATCGAAACAGAGAAAATATCATTTATTGATAATTTATTTGGAAAAAAATTTACAGAGACGAAAGTTGATGATTTGATTAAACAAACACAAAGAATTAAAGAATATCTAAATAGACTTTCAGAACAAAAATATTATAAAATTATATCAAATGAAAGACAATTTAAAGACTAATACAATTAATTTACCTTCATCATCTTTCTAGATTCTATGTTTGGGAATAGCCAATAAATGGTAAATAAATGAGCTATTGACCTTCCCTTGCATCTTGAACGAGACGGTATCTGTTGAGTTTGGTAGTATGTTGTAAACTTTACTACACCTCCATAATTCTTCGTAGTCATTCCTGCAGGTTGTTTAAATAAATAAGCATCTCCGTCAATGTTTTCAGAACCACATCGAATACATTTCAATAAAGTAAAACTAAAATATTTTTGTACAGTCAATTATATACCTCATTTTTTGATTTGGTTTATTAACTACTCTTGAAATGGGCATTATTAAAGAAAAAAATAGGATTACATACAAAATTCAGATTAGAAAAACTTTTCTGATCTCCAGAATTAAAAAAAAGTAGCAGAATGTGAATGAATTTTTTGATCTCAACAATTAAAATATATTATAAGAAAATAGAATAAAAATGTATGGCTGATAATATAATTATTAAGGAGGCTCGTCGAAACAACCTTAAAAATATTGACGTGATAATCCCGAGAAATAAACTCGTGGTAATAACAGTCAAATTATATCTCCCATTATTTTCTTTTACAGAATTAAGATAATTTTGAATGAATTTAGAGAAATGAAAAAACCAAAAATAAAAAAAAGCTCGTCAAATCCAGCAGATTATGCCGAACTAATGAACGTATTTAATGAAGGGAAAATCCCAATATTCTCTAAAGATGAAAATGAAAATTGGATGAAAGAAAAAGGAAAGATCTCTGGAAAGGTGGTAGATTTTATTAAATATGAAAATAACATACTAATCCAGCAAAAAAAACCTAATCAGAAACCCATAAAGATTGATCTACCTCCTCTAGAAAAAAGATTTTTAACTGAATTCTCCTTTTCTCGCCTCGAGACCTTTAAAGAATTCTTAACCATCGTTCCTGATTTCAATAAAACTTATAGTTATAGGGGTCAAGCAAATTCAAATTGGGAGTTGCAGACTCTGTTGGAACGCAGGGGCGATATATCTGGAAGACACCTATCCATGTCGATAGTAGAGGAAAATTTGCTTAATCGCTTCAAAAGGAACGCATTAAATTATAAACCACCCGTAGAATTACCAGAAGAATCAAAAAATGCTGAATGGCTCTCTATTATTCAACATTATGGTGGGCCAACTCGGCTATTAGATTTTACTAAATCTTTTTCAATTGCCCTATTTTTTGCATTTGAGAGAAAAATGAACCTTAAAAGTAGAGCAGTATGGTGTTTTCACAATGTGTTAGTAAATTCCTCAAATCCAGAAATTACTTTAAAATATCAAAATTCCGAAGAATATATAGATGCTTGTCTTCAAAATGAAATTATAAAAGATCACATTAGATTTGTTGATCCCTTTATAAAAAATGAGCGAATAGACAAACAACAGGGAATTTTTCTCTGCCCATCAAGAGTTTCTTTAAGTTTTGAATCAGTGCTATACAGATGTTTTAATCTTAATAAAAATAGAATAATCGCCCGGAAATTTAAATATCGTGGTAATAATAAGAAGGAATTAAAAGATATATTTGATACCGGAGTTTTAATCAAAATTATTATTCCGGATGACTTTCGAGACTATATCTCGGAATATCTTAAGACAAATTACATTACACATACCCAACTATTTCCAGATTTTGAAGGATTGATCAAATCCCTCTATACTGATGAATAATTCAATAATATCTCTTTTTTTAAATAGAACTTTATTTTGCTAAAATTGCCTTATGGATACTTCTTTTCTCGGTCCTTTTTGCTCTATTTTCGCATAAATTCCTCCTCTATAGAGGTCATGTTTCATATAGATAGTTCTCTGGAGGTTTAGAATCCACTTCTGATGACTTTGATTTAATTAAAGTTATCAGGACTGTTCTTGTTGATACATTCGGACTTCCAATGTATTTCTTGATAATTGCAGGAATCGTTTCTCTTCGTCAAAGTAATAAGGTTGAGATTGATTATCTTAGCTTAACAATTTCAGAGCTTTGGGAGACTATTTCAAAATTTGGGATCAAACCCAAAGGTGTAATTTTGGCTGATTTACAAAGATACAAAGATGGCTTCCATAGTGCTGATTTCTTGTTTTCTATACTATTCAAAAGTTTAGTCTTTGGATTTTCCCAAGTCATTGACAATAAATATTATTTGGCAACTGAGCCCTCCACTAATGTTGGGATTCTTGGGAGAATGTTTGATAATATAAACTTAGATAAATTAGCTCACGGATATATAGGTGTTCTGGTTAGATTATTTAGGACCGGATACTATAATAAGTATACCGCCCAAAAACAGCTTGTAAAAGAGAATACTCAAGCTAGAAAGGATATTGCTATTTTAGTAAAAAAATTTGCAAAAACATATTTGGAAAATGTTTTTAAGGAGTCAGGAACACACAACAACTTTCCAATATTCACTCAAGACCGTGATACATGGCACAGAAGGACAGAACAGCATGTCAGTGCTATTATCGATATGTATACTATGAATCCGGGGAAGCAAGGGTCAGAGACTTCTAGGACTGCCGATATTGTTAGGGAGATTAGAATAGCGCTATTTGAACATAGGGACGCAAAGATTTTTATAAAAGCTTCAAGTGGAGGGCCAGGACGCCTTCAAGCATATGCTGGAAATCCTTTAATTGAACAAGGATTTTACCTCATAATCCCTTATGCTAAATTAAAATCATTTTTTGATGAAGATGTCAGCAGAGGGTATACATTAAATTTCTATGGTCAAAGTTCAGGTGTGCACCCTCTTACTGTTGTTGAAAACAATGTTATACAAGATCTTGGTTATTTTCTAGACGCAAATATATTTTTTACAAAAGAATTAAAATCAAATTTTGGAAAAGCTTTTACACTTCTGAGTAGTATTTTGAAGAAGGCCAAATGGGAAAACGGATTCTGGATGAACGAAGAGTTAACAGTTAAATTCTATGTTCAAAATGGAGGAGGTGTGGACAAAGACCATAACATTATACATAGTTTTGGACAATCTTACGGTTTTAAAGAAAGATTATTTAACTTTAACCCCTCTCTTGAAAACGAGCTTAATCAAGCCATACTAAGCATATTATTTTATTTGTTTACTGTAAGAGATTCCGTTGTAGCAATTTATGCTGGAGGCAAGAATTTCCTTAATTTAGACATTCTAAATATATACACAGGTGAAGAATTCGCGAGCTCGACTCTTAGTCGGCCCTTAACACCAGATATCATATGGGGGAAAGATCACTCACGTGGCGTTTACGACCATTTGACAATAGAGGAGTATAGAAGTTTTCAAGAACAATTCAAAAAATTCTTTTCACAAGAAGATTTAAGTCTATTTACGGCTTTCAGTAATATGGAGAGTGGAAAAGAAATGTTATGGTATCTTTGGCAGCATTGTATTAAGAAAGTTTTTACAGAATTAGGTCACAAATTAGATCTAATAGATCTAACAGATATTGGTTTAAATAGAGAATTACCTTATAGTTCAACTATTCACTTTAAATGAGTTTATGGGGGTATATTTCTAGAGGTATATTTCTATTTATTATTTTTTTCTTTATTTCTTTCGATAATTTCATTTCATTAGGTAGTGAGAGGCTTTCTAGTTTAGGTAGAGAAAAGAGCTCGTCGGGTAGCGTATTAATAGGATTTTTGCTAACACTAAGGTCGTAAAGGTTTATTAGCTTGTGAATTTCAGACGGTATTGATTTTATATTATTTTTAGAAAGGTTTATTGTGTGTATGTTATTAAGTGAGAGTAGTTCTTTTGGAAATTCGTCAAATCTATTATCAGAAACCACTATTTTTTCTAGGTTCTTAAGACCATTGGACAATTCTGGAAGGCTTTCCAACTTGTTATGGCCCAAATTTAAGTATTTGAGACTATTTAAAAATCTTAAATCATCCGGTACTTTTTCAATATTGTTGTTACTTAAATCTAAGTATTCTAGATTTGACAGTTTCCCTACCCATTTTGGTAGTTCCTTATCTATAAACTCTTTTAAGATCAACTTCTTAAGAGATTTTACTGAACTTATTTGGTATGGTATACTAAGTTTTTTTTTTCCATATAAACGTAACCCGATAATCTCCCCATCTAAAAGCCCAACTCCAGAACCAAGCAATACATCTGAAACTATTCCTAACTTCCTCCCAATTATCTTTTCGATTGCAAGCAGTTCTTTGTAATTCTTTTTAAAAAGAAATTGTCGTTCCTCAGGAGTCAATATGATTATGTAGCCCTCATGAGCTAGGAATTTCTGAACTTCCTTATTCCCCTCGAGATACCTTTTTACTATTTCCTCTTTAAAGATTCTTTTTGCCTGTAGGTCTCCAGCTTCACTAAGACGTTTTAGTAGAGGGAATGCTAAGTTAGAATGAAGTAATTTTGTGTCGTAGCCATTCTCAGCCCATACTTGGAGATTGGAACAATGGACCATAAATTCGGTCTCCAAGGTTATCTTGTCTTCAATGTTGTTCTCCTCCTCACTTAATTTATAAGTTCTATTCGCTAAATTGTCAATGGAAGTCAAGTCTTGTATATCATCAAGCTCCACAACAGGGATCCTAATAGCCACCCCCTTGCAGATCATGAATTCTTCGCCATTCACTATGATTTTAGTCCTCCCATCTTCTAAGCGAAGATTAATAAAATCGTTGACTTTAAAAAAGTTTTTCATCATCGATTTGAATTTTCGTATACAATCCTTTATGATATAACATGACATTTAATATTTATATATAAATGGCATTAATATTTTTTAATTTTTCATTTTCGAACTACAAAATCTTATTTTTCATAATAAAAAGCATACTAAAAGGCGTCCATCTTGACGACCTACAAAATTCCGAAATCTAAAAAAGATTGCGGGAGATAGTTGTTTAATTGAATTTTTATTTCAATTTTTAATTATGAACAACAATTTTTTGAAAGTTAAAAATAAGAGTTTACAAGTTCTAAACATTAATTCAAATTTTTTTAGTTTAAACAAAGGATCGTTATAGAAAGAGACTGGTATAAACTCTATTACAACTAGAAAATCTCTTTTTTTTATAATAAAACTGAATTATTCCCTAATCC
>SDBV01004093.1_pt1 | contig 21129 bp, 18 predicted proteins | sample 2277081 | NCBI WGS metagenome assembly SDBV01 (sample SAMN10402039, study PRJNA504765) | marine sediment metagenome | isolation source: marine sediment core GS10_PC15, 223 cmbsf | place: Arctic Ocean: Southern Knipovich Ridge | collected 2010 | reverse complement strand
GAAGCGTCGAGAATGTGCCCGCCGTCGCCTTCGATCAACTGGACGCACAAGAGTCGTTGGGGCGTAATCGCCAAGACAAATCGCGGATTGTCCACGACAGCGTCGCGGTCTGCCCTCTCGCCTGTGATGCGCACGTCGACAGCGGCGATGACGGCTTCGGACGAGTCGAGATATTGCCCGAAGCGCGCTACAAAATCAGACGCGATTGTACCTGCCATACTGGTCAATTCGGACGAAACGCGAGTTCCCTTGAGCCGACCGGGGCCGGCGCTCACCCACCCGGATCAGATCCTGAAGTGCGGATGCGCACCCGCCCCACAGTCGGATCAAGTCTTGGCCGTCTAGATATGACGGCCCGTGGCGCCTCAACGCACCACAAGCACGGCTGGTTCAGATCACCCGGACGTTCTGGGCTTCTTCGCCCTTACGACCTGGGGCAACATCGAACTCGACCTGCTGGCCCTCTTCGAGCGAACGGTAGCCGGAGCCTGAGATGTTCGAATAATGCACGAATACGTCTTCGCCACCATCACGGTTGATGAAGCCGTAGCCTTTTTCTGCATTGAAGAACTTAACGGTACCAGTAGTCAACTAACTCTCTCTTCCCTCAAACCGACGATCCGACATAACGACGGCTCGCCATCGACCCAGGCGGGTGCCCAGTTCAATGGGTGACAACCTAACCACCAGCGTTCTCCGGCCCTATCGAATAAAATTTACGACCTGCAAAACGACCGGAACGAGTTTGTCGCGGACGAAACAAATAGCATGTTCCGCGGAGCCCATCCCCAAGCGCATCGACGCGCAGAGGGACGCTCAAGCCGTCAACGCCACACGGGAGCGCCCCATTGAGCACGAGTCTCGTCAAGGTGATTTTCGCGATCGGGATTCTCCTCGCAGGCGCCGGCGGTGGGTTGATACCGCTCTGGAGGCGACGCGAATCTCGGCAAACGCGACTCCTCACTTGGGGCAACGCCTTCGCGGCCGGCATCTTCCTCGGCGCGGCACTCGTCCACATGCTCGCCGAATCGGCAGACACCTGGGCCGACGACATCGGAGCGACATATCCGTGGCCATTCCTGATCGCCGGAGCCGCGTTCTTTGCAATCCTGCTCTTCGAGCACGTGCTTGTCAGCGACGACGCCCATGCAGTCGTGCATTCGGTCAACAAGCAGCTCGGCCTGTCCGCACACGCCCACGGCGACGCTCACCTCGATGCGTCTGAACACGGGCCCGAACGGAGTCGTGCGACGGAAACCTATCCGTACACGCTCGCAGTCGTCCTTTCGATCCACTCGGTGATCGCCGGCATCGCACTGGGCGCGCAAGAAACCGTCGCGAGCGCGACGATTATCTTCATCGCAATCATCGCCCACAAGTCGATGGCCGCGTTTGCGCTGGGTGTCAGTCTCGCGCGGGGGGCACTGGAGCGCCGACGCGCACTGGGCATCATCGCAATCTTCACGGTCATGACACCGATCGGCATCGCGATCGGAGCGCTCGTCGGCAACGCACTCGACAGCGGCGGTGAACTCTATTTCAATGCGATATTCCTCGCGCTCGCCGCGGGCACATTCCTGTACATCGCGACGCTGGACATCATCCACGACGAATTCCTGCGCCCGGGCCATCGGTTCGCCAAGTGGCTGCTCGCGTCGCTCGGATTCGCGATCATGGGCATACTCGCGCTGTGGGTTTGAGGCCCTGAGAGTTTTTCGGGCCTGTCCACTCGCCCGCCGCCGGTGGGGAATTCGAGAGCGTCGGCGATTGTTGTGTATGGCGCATGGGTCGTGGGAGGGGTGACTGGTGAGTAGGAGCAAGATGCGCGGGAGTGTGTGCTGCTCAGACGAGGTTGTCGCATCAGACGTGGAACCGGCGCAGGCAGCTTTCGCGCGGCACGTCGAACCTGAGATCGACACGTTGTACCGAGTGGCTCTCACACTCACACGCCACCCGGCCGACGCCGAAGACCTCGTCCAAGAAGCCTTGCTTCGTGCGTTCCGCTCGATCTGCCAGTTCGACGGACGTTATCCACGGGCGTGGCTGCTCACGATCTTGCGCAACACCCATTTCAGCCGACTCCGCAAGAAACGGCCCGAAATCTTGGACGACCCGTCAGACGGGTACCTATCCCGGCACGGTCGAGACGATCCGGCAAATGAACCCGAGGCGATTCTCGTAGATTTGACGCTCGACGATTCACTCGCCGCAGCGCTCGACGACCTTTCGTCAAATCAACGTCAGGTCGTCGAGTTCGTCGATGTGAACGGGCTCTCGTATCAAGAAGCTGCCGATGCGCTCGGCGTCCCGATCGGGACGATCATGAGCCGGTTGCACCGCGCGCGGGCACGGTTGCGCGGGGCGCTCGAAGGCACAAGCATGGAGCGGGCCTGATGAACGGCATCGGCGACTGTTCGAACCGCGGCGTCGGGCACTGCCGTGACGTCACCGAAGTGTTGCATGCTTTCGTCGATGCCGAAGTCGACTCGGTCACGGAACGCCGCGTAATCTTGCATCTCGCAGCGTGTTCGACCTGCGAGGCCGAATGGCACGCTATCGAACACCTCAAGTCTCGCCTTCACGACCGCTGTATCGAAGTCGAACCGCATGCGATCGCTCGGCTCCAGACGTTCGTCCGCGAACTGTCTGATCGGCCCTTCGATGCCAACTACGACGAACTCGGGCGGTAGCGGTTTGTCAACGGTAGGCGTCGATCGCGTCCGAACGCCTTCGGCGTAATCCGAACCCCCGGTGGAGCTTGGCGTCGTTTGTATTCGCTAGCTTCGATCAGACCAATGACGTCGGCAACTGTCTGAGTGTCGGCAATCCCGGCGGCGACGATCTCGCGACCGACCATGTCGTCTTCTACGAACGCTTCGATGATCGCGTCGAGCACCGGATACGGTGGCAGGGTGTCGGTGTCGAATTGGTCTGGACGTAGTTCGGCCGACGGTGGTTTTTCGATCACCGAACGCGGGATCAAGTCGGCGTCGGAAAGAGCGTTACGTCGCTCGCACAGCTCGTACACGAGCGTCTTCGGTACGTCTTTGAGCACGGCAAATCCACCCGCCATGTCTCCGTAAAGGGTCGCGTAGCCGGTTGCCATCTCGCTCTTGTTGCCGGTTGTGAGCAGTATCGAACCGAACTTGTTCGAAAAAGCCATGAGGATCATCCCGCGCAGCCTCGCTTGTATGTTCTCTTCGGCGACGTTCGGTTCCGCGTCGCCGAAAAGCGGGGCAACTGTTCTCAACATCTCGTCGAATGCGGGGCGAATCTCGATCACGTGATACGAAATGCCGAGGTTCGTGGCGACCTGGCTTGCATCGGTCAGCGAGTGTGCAGACGAGTACTGAGACGGCATCGCGATGCCCGTCACGTTCGATGCGCCGATCGCATCGACGCCGACCATCGCCGTGAGACTGGAATCGATCCCCCCCGACAGGCCGATTACTGTTGAGCCGAACCCGTTCTTACCTAGATAGTCACGGACTCCAAGCACGAGCGCCGCGTAGACCTCGTCGCATGTGCCGTACGGCTCAACAGCCCCGTGGAACAACGGTGGCGGGCGCGAACCCGTCGTGATCGACACCGGGCCCGGGATTTCGGGTCGCTCGTCGCGACGGCGACATTCGCCGACCTCGATCACGTCGAGCCTGGCCGACATCACGTCGTCGGGGTCGGCGCGATCTACGTCGACGTCACAGTAGATCAAGCACTCGTCGAACTGGGGCGCCGACGAGATGATCGACCCCCAGCGATCGACGACAAGTGAACCGCCGTCGAATACGAGTTCGTCCTGACCACCCACGAGATTGACATATGCAATCGGAGTGTCGCTCTGAACGGCACGCTCGACCAGAATCTGCCTGCGAAGTTGCCATTTATGCCGGTGATAGGGCGAGCCGTTCAAACATATTTGCAGATCGATCCCCGACTGCGCCTGGGCAAGATAGGGGCCGTCGTCGGCCCACAAGTCTTCGCAGATCACGATTCCGACCGTGACACCGCCGATCTCGAACAGCGGACCGTCGCTCGAGCCCCGCGTGAAATAGCGCTTTTCGTCGAATACGCCGTAGTTCGGCAGGCAACGCTTGTCGTAGTACCCGGCGACGTCTCCACCCGAACACACGGCAGCCGAATTTCGAAGTCGGCCGTCGATTGAGCGCGCCGTGCCGACAACCGAAACAAGACCGGTCGCGCCACGAGCGTATGCGTCGAGAGCATCCGACACGTCGGCGATGAACCCGCCTTTGAGCAGGAGGTCTTCTGGCGGATACCCGCATATCGCGAGTTCCGGGAACACGATGACGTCGCATTCCATCGCGTCAGCTCTGCTGGTCGCGGCAAGCATCAGCTCGACGTTGTGGTCGAGATCGCCGACGGTCACATTGACTTGTGCACATGCAACACGCATGTCTCGCTCCATCCGCCGGGCTGCGCTGGGGTGTCCCCAGGCTGCCGGGGTGTCCCCGGGCGGCTGAAGCCACAACCGCGAACCCCGAGGAACCGCTTGCCTCGTCGTCGTCGCGCCCAATATACCGTGAATATCGCTCGCCCCGCCCGGTATCGGGAGTTCGTCACCACCGCGTCGCGTCTGGCGCCTTTCCTCGACATCGGCCCCCCGGCATTGCCTACGCGCGTACCTTCGCTAGCAATGGACCATCAGGCGACAACCAGCGACACCCACCTACCCGACTGTCTCGGAGTTCTCGACGCCGCCGAGCGCGCCGGCGTGGCAGCAGCGCTAGAACGTTCTTACGACCGAGCGTACGCCGACGCCGCGATCGGCCAGATCATGCGGTCGTGTCCGGATGTGGCGCGCGAGGTGCTCGGATCCGAAATCGGTCGTTCGAACTTCCTTGCGCTCGCGGCCGTGAGCCGTTCGATCGTGGCGTGGCTCTCGGCCCACGAAGGCGAACTCTCGAGGCTTCGTGATCCCCACTTCGCGGGCCCAATGCCCGACCGAGGAGCACTCATCAGCGATGCCGTCGCCACGGTGGCAAGCGCCGAAGACCCTGAGGCGAGCCTGCGGATCTTCAAGCATCGCCACTTCACGCGGATCGCGTTACGCGACCTGCTGAAGCTAACGACGTTGAGAGAAGTCGGCCGGTGCCTCGCGGAGCTCGCAGACGCCGTTCTCGAAGGTGCACTGTACATCGCGTCCGACGGAGACACGGGTCAACTGGCCGTGATTGCGATGGGCAAACTCGGCGGCCGCGAACTCAACTACTCGTCTGACGTCGATGTCATGTTGATCAGTTCGGGCGTCGGCGGCGAACTCGACACGGCGCGTCGACTTCTCGAGGTGATGGAGGGCCCGCAAACCGAAGGCATCGCCTGGCGCATCGACATGGACCTGCGCCCCGAAGGCAAATCAGGCCCGCTCAGTCGATCACTCGAGGCGTACCTGCGCTATTACCGTCGATGGGCACAGGCGTGGGAGTTCCAAGCGCTCATCAAACGCAGAGTGTGTGCAGGCAATCTCGAACTTGGCGCCGAATTCGTCGCCACGACCGAAGATCTCGTCTATCCAGTCACACTGCCTGCCGGACGCGTCAACGAAATCCGTACAATGAAGGCTCGAGCAGAGTCGCAAGTGAGTAGGGCGGGCCTCGCCGACCGCCAGGTCAAACTCGGTCCGGGCGGAATCCGCGACGTCGAATTCGCAGTGCAGCTTCTGCAGCTCGTGCACGGACGGACCGACCAATCGATACGGTCGGCAAACACCCTGACAGCACTCCAAGAGCTGGCCTCTGCCGGATATGTCGCACAACGCGACGGAGAGATCCTCGCCAACTCGTACATCAAACTGCGAACCGTCGAGCATCGCCTCCAGCTCGAAAATGAAGCGCAGATACACACACTGCCCAGAGATCCGGTGAAGCTCGATCACCTCGCCCGCTCGCTCGGCTACCGGCCGACCCGAAGCGAAACCCCGACGGAGCAGTTCCAACGAACCTTCGTACAAGACATGAAGACCGTACGTAGCGTCCATCAGCGGCTCTTCTACAGACCGCTGCTCGAAGCGTTTGCCGGCGAAGCAACTACACCGATATCGACAGACGCAGCACATGATCGCCTTCGAGCGTTCGGCTTTTACGACGCGGGCGCGACGCTGCGAGCACTGCGGGAACTGACCTCAGGCCTGTCGCGTCGATCGAAGCTCATGGAGGCAACCCTGCCGCTTGTGCTGGAGTGGCTGGGCGACACCCCCAACCCCAATCTCGGCCTGCTCATGCTCGGGCGTCTCACATCTGACCCCCACCGGCTCGACACCGTCGCCGCCGTATTCCGTGAATCTCCGTTGGCGGCGCGCAGGCTCTGCAAGGCGCTTGGCACTTCTCGACTGATCGGCGAGAGTCTCGAGCGATTCCCGGAGATGATCCAGATTCTTGGCGACGACGAGGCCCTGACAAAACCGCGTCGTCATGCCGATCTCGCCAATTCTGCCGAGCGCCAGCTCGCCATGCGAAGATCGAGCGAGACGAGGATCCGGTCGATACGTAACTTTGTGCACCGTGAACGCCTGAGGATCGCGTTACGCGACGTCCTCGGCTTCTGTGACGCCGACGAAGCATGCAAAGAACTCTCCGACGTCGCCGACGTCAGCCTCGACGCGACCCTTGCAACGTTCTCACATGACACGGAACACGTCCCGGCGATCTCGTTCATCGGCCTCGGCAGTCTCGGCGCCCGCGAACTGACCTACGTTTCCGATCTCGACTTCGTCGTCGTCTACGACGATCGCGGCACCCAAAGCGGCCACGGGTCACGCGCCGCTGTGGACGAGGCCGTGCATTACGTCCTCGAGTCGCTCGGCACGCTGTCCGAAAACGGCAAAGCGTTCGAAATCGACCTCGACTTGCGCCCCGAAGGCAAGCAGGGTCAGCTCGCCCGAAGCATCGCGGGATACGTCTCGTATTGGGAACGCTGGGCGCAAACGTGGGAACTGCAAGCGCTCACCCGGGCGCGCCACGTCGCGGGCGACGCCGCTCTCAGCGACGAGTTCATCTCCGAAGCGAGCCGGTTCGTCTACGTCTCGCCGTTTCCGGAGAAACGTGCGATTGAGATCGGCAAGATGAAAGCGCGCATCGACCGTGAGCGAATGCCTAGACGATCGGATCGGAATTTCCATCTCAAACTCGGCAGGGGAGGAATCAACGAAGTCGAATTCGCAGTTCAGCTCCTCCAACTTCGCTACGGAGGTGACGACGAGTCGGTCAGATCGCCGTCGACGCTCGACGCTCTCGCCGCGTTGAGAGATTCCGGACACATCGACCCGGCGAGTGCGACGCGCCTCGCGGCGGCATATCGCTTCGTGCGCGTCCTTCGGAACCGGCTGATGCTGCTCGGCGCCCGCGACCCGAACGAGCTGCCCACAAACCTCGACGAACTCTCCAACCTCGCACGGTCACTCGGCTACAACCGGTATCCGGCGCCAACCCTGCGAGAGGAATACCGCCGCGTAACGCGACGCGCCGCAAAGACCGCAGACGCAATCCTCTACCCGCAGCGTTGACACCGCGATGACTTCATCCGTTTGGCCCAATCATCCTCTCAAGAACCGGCGCGACTGATGAGCCTGACGACGTCGATCCGAGCGACGATCCCCGCGAGGCGCCCCGACTCGTCGACGACGAGAATTCTGTTCATCTTGCGATCGATCATGAGCGTCGCGACGTCTTCGACCGTGGCGTCCGCGGGTATCGTCGCCGGGTCGTCGTCCATCGCCGACGCGACGTCGGCGGCGGAGAGTTTTGCGAACTCCTCTTCGAATCGGCGCATCGTCCCGGGCAGCCGAATGTAGGCGCCGAAGAGCTGCACGTAGGTTGGCTCGGGCAGTCTCGCGTCTTCGACGATGATGTGTTCGTCTTCGAGAAGCCCGATCAAGATGCCGTCATCGTCTACGACGGGTAGCGCCCCCACGCCGAGGTCGGCCATCGTCGTCGCGGCGATGTCGATGGCCGTGTTCGGCGAGACCGTCGTCACATCGGTAGTCATGATTTCTGAAACCATCGTGTTGCGAGGCATTACGCATTCTCCTTCGATTTCAGCGCTGAACGAACACGACCGAGCGCCATGAGCGGAAAGTAGTTCCTGTACAGGTGATAGTTGATCATGAAAGCCGCCCCGAGTTCGTGGCCCTGCCACAAGTCTGGGTCGGCGGCGGGGATCTCGTCCGGCTGGTCGCCGATGCCGTATCCCGGAAAACCGCATCCGGTGTATTGGGGTTCGTCCCATGTCCCGTCGTGGCGTTGTGTGTCGAGCAGATAGTCGACGCCCCGCGCCGTCGCGGCTGCACTCACCTGCCCCGCAGCGACCAGAGCGAGGAGCGCCCAAGCCGTCTGCGAAGCGGTGCTGTCGCCAACGCCGCGTAGAGACACGTCGACGTAGGAAGCGCACGTTTCGCCCCAGCCGCCGTCGTCGTTCTGGTGGGCCGAGAGCCAGCCGACGCCACGTCGCACGTGGGGCGACGACATGTCGTCGCCAAGGGCACGTAGTGCCGGGAGCACGGCACCGACCCCGTAGACGAAATTCACGCCCCAGCGGCCGAACCACGAGCCATCATCTTCTTGGCGGGCGAGAACAAACTCGCGCCCGCGCCGGACCGCTGCACCTTCCGCCGGCGACAGCCGACGACCATTCGCCACCAGCCGACCGAACATCTCGAGCACATGTGCCGTGACGTCCACGCTCGGCGGATCGAGAACCTCACCGAAGTCACTGAACGGAATCTTCGGCACGAGGGCGTCGTCGTTGTCTTTGTCGAATGAGGCCCAACCGCCGTTCGAACACTGCATCGCCACAATCCAGGCGATCCCGCGCTCAATCGAACCGCGGCGTTCCAAGTCTGCGTGGGCGTCGGTCAACTCGACCGAATCGAGCCCGATGATGACAACCGAAGTGTCGTCGACGTCGGCGTACATGTCGTTGTAGTACTCGAACGGCCAGCCGCCGGCCGCAGCGTGCGGCATATTCACGGCCCAGTCACCGACCTTCAACACTTCTTTGCCTACCAGCCAACGGGCCGCGAGCTGCACTGTCGGGTCGTCGAGTGGCGTCCCGGCGTCTTCGAGCGCGACCAGCGCTAGGGCAGTGTCCCAAACCGGCGAGACGCAACACTGGACTCGAATCGATCTGCGATCTTGGCTCCATTGCGTCCACTCGTGACGAAATCCGTCGAGCCCACGCTTCATGACTGGATCGTCCAGGTCTCTGCCGAGCAGATGCAGAGCGACGAGCGAATTCACCCACGGTGGTTGGATGCCGGCCCAGGAGCCGTCGAGTTCCTGGTGGTCGACGAGCCACCGCTCGATCTTTGCCAGTGCGCGGTCGCGCAGTGGACGAATGGGATGGCGGTTCGCAAAGCCGAGCAAGCTGTCGGCGCGCCAAAAGAAGTGTTCCCAACTCCAGGTCGGTTTTGCCGGCATCGGCATCGAGTAGTCGGTCTTCGCGCGACCGAGCGGATACAACTCGTCGATACAGCAGTCTCGGGGAATCTCCATCGTCGGTTGCTTCGACAGAATCACCATGAGGGGCACGATCGTGCCGCGCGCCCAGCTCGAGAACCTGTAGATGTTGAACGGGGCGTTCGTCGGTAGAAGTATTAGTTCGGGAGGCAACGACGGGGTGCCCGACCAATCCCACTGTCCGAAAAGGGCAAGCCAGATTTTCGTGAACACGCGGACCGCTGGAACGCCTCCGGCGGCCAGGATGAATTCGCGTGCGGCCACCATGTTCGGCTCGTCCGCAGAGAACCCTCGGAGCTTCAACGCGAAATAGCACTCGACGGTCGTCGATACGTCGCCCGGTCCGCCGTAGTACATGTTCCACGAACCGTCGTCGAGTTGACGATCGACGATGTCGTTCATGACGAGATCGAACCGCTCGCCCTCGTCAGAGCCGACGAACTTCGTCATCATCAGGTATTCGGCCTCGATCGTCGAGTTCGTCTCGAGTTCCCCGACCCAATATCCGTCGGCGTCTTGAGATGTAGCAAAGTAGTCGTACGTCAGTTTGAGCGCGCTGTCGAGGCGGCTCGGCTCCGTATGGACGCCGCCCGGACGTTGACCAGCGGTTTCACTCATCGATGACCTTTCCCAGTGGGTCGCGACACTATAGCTGCCGTGGTTTCACTGTTCAGCGCCCCCAACTCGAGATCGTTGGACAAGCACGGTGGTCACTCTCGTAAGATTTGACCTGCCCTGTGGCTCCGTGGAGGATTTAGCGCATATGTCGTCGGATCGATCGCCGATCGAGCTTCTCGAAGAAACCAGCCGGACGTTCGCAATCCCGATCGCCCGCCTCAGCGGTGATCTGCGCGATGCCGTCGGATCGGCGTATCTGTGCCTGCGGGCGATCGACGAGATCGAGGACCATCCAGATCTGTCCAGCGCGGCCAAGGCGCAAATTCTTCGCGGTATGAGTTTCGCTCTTCAGGGCGCCGACGCATCCCAAGACGAACTCTCGGAGTCGACGTTCGCGGCTGCGTTCGCCGGACATGAGCATGCGCTGCCTGAAGTTTCATTGCGGCTCGCCGAGTGGTCGTCGATGCCGCGACGTGACATCGCACCGAGGATCTGGGATTGCACGGCTGCCATGGCCGACCGGATGGCTTTCTGGGTCGAGCGCGACTTCAGAGTCCGCACCAAGTCCGACCTCGACGCGTACACCTTCAGTGTCGCGGGCGCCGTCGGACTTCTCTTGTCTGATCTGTGGAGCTGGCACGATGGCATCGAGACCGACCGCGTCGAGTCGGTCGGGTTCGGACGTGGACTACAAGCGGTCAATATCGTCCGCAACCACGACGAAGACGCCGAACGAGGCGTGGTGTTCTTCCCCGACGGTTGGGAACGCGACGACGTCGATGCCTACGCTCGCCACAATCTCGGCCTCGGCGACGCCTATTGCAGACGCCTGCCGAGCGGCCCGATCCGAGAGTTCTGCGAAATCCCGCTCACGCTTGCTCACGCCACCCTCGACGCGATCGCGGCCGGCCGGGAGAAACTGACCCGGTCGGATGTGAACGACCTCGTATCGACTGTCGTGAGCGAATGAACTCAGAATTCGACCTGCGCGGCTATCTCGACAAGCGCCGCGACACAGTCGACACTGCGCTCGACACTTCGATCCCTCTCGGCCGCCCCGAAAAACTCTACGAAGCCATCCGATACTCGTTGCTGATCGGTGGCAAGCGCGTGCGCCCGATCCTGTGCCTGGCGGCCTGCGAGGTCGCAGGCGGCACGGTTGAGATGGCGCTACCGACCGCATGCGCACTCGAGATGCTCCACACGATGTCGCTGATCCACGACGATCTGCCGGCAATGGACGACGACGACCTACGCCGCGGGCAACCGTCCAACCACAAGGTGTACGGCGAGGCGATCGCTATCCTCGCCGGCGACGCCCTCTGGCCTTACGCCTTCGAGTGGATCGCGGCCGAAACGAAAGGCGTTCCTGCGGATCGAGTCGTCGGAGTCGTCCGACTCATCGGCCATGCGACCGGAGCGGCCGGTCTGATCGGCGGTCAGGTCCTCGACATCATGCACGAAGGTGATCCCGACATCGACGCCGACATGCTCGAATACATCCACCGCAACAAGACAGGAGCGCTCATGCAGGTCTGCCTGACGTCCGGCGCGACGCTCGGGGGCGCCGACAGCGATACGTTCGAGCGCCTTTCCGAATATGGGGCGCTCGTCGGAATGGCCTTTCAGATTGCCGACGACATCCTCGACGTCACTGCGACGTCCGAACAGCTCGGCAAGACCGCGCACAAAGACGAAGCGACCGACAAGATCACATATCCGAGGCTCTGGGGCCTCGACGAATCACGACGACGGGCCAACGAACTCGCGGATGGCGCAGTCGACACGCTTTCACCATTCGGGCCGGTTGCCGACCCGCTCCGGATGTTGGCCCGCTACATCGTCGCCCGCACGAATTGACGCGGAGATCAGAACAGCAGAGACCGCGTGGCGATCCCCGCCGCGCGAGCGAGCGCCTGTCTAGCCTGCCGCGACTTGCGTCCGAGACGAACGAAATCGCCCAGTTGATGCGGCTTGGCCAGTACAGCTTTTGTCGCGAGCCAGGCTTGAGAGCCCTCGCCCGCGACCAGATCGGGAATCGAATCCGGCAACTCGTCGTCGACTTCGTCGAGCACGACCCGGATCGCTACGAGGTCGACCCCGGCGCTGTCGGCAATCTCGGCAAGCACGTACCCCTCCATGTCGACGATCAGGTCCCCGTTTGCGCCCAGCCGGCGCTTCTCCTCGGGATCGAGCGCGGGTGCGGGCACAGTGCACATACCTCCGGCGACCACGCCCGCGAGCACGGCGTCGAGCGCCCCGCGGATAACCGCGAACGGCGCCTCGGGTGGATGAAGGACATCCGGCGCGCCGTCGCGGCGAAGCGAGTCCACACAGACGATCGTCCCGGTTGACAGACCAGCCTGTAGACCTCCGGCGAAACCGAGAGAGACCACCCTGTTCACCGGTCTGCGTGCCAATTCGGCCTCGAATACCGAACCACAGTCGACGCCGACGCCGACGATCGCAGATGAGAGCGTGAGGAAGTCCGAGCTGCGCACACCTTCGATCTCACGTTTCGTCGGGGCGACGACGAGCATCATGGGACTAGGGCCCGCACGTCTACGCCCATCTCGGTCTCAACCCTCGATCGGCCGGCTCGTTATGGCATCGCGTTCCTCTGCCTTCTTTGCAAGCCATGCCTCGTAGGACTTGCCGGCCGCCGCGTCTTTACCCGTGAACCAAATCGTCGCGACCTCAGAGTACAAAATGCGAGTCGGGCCGTCGCCGGCTTCGTCGAAGACTTGGATGAACGGATCGGCGACGCTCGCATCGCGATTCGAAATGAAGCAGACGAAATCGTTACCGTTGGTAAGTCGCAACGTGACATTGCCGCGGTATTCGAACGCCTTGTCGATCACGTCATTGAGCGAATCGGCGCCGTCCGAATCGGGGCGCCATCCCTCGAGAGTCTTGGCGAGAGTTTCGGCGAGAGTGTCCGCAAGTGCCTCGTCCGCCATCAGAGCTGTCCGCCAATTGTTGCGGCGGCTGTGTCTTTGAACCCGCGCCATGTGCTGAACGTGTCGTGCACCGCCGAGGCCTCGAAACCGCAGTGCACCATGCAGTCCCTACATTTTTCGTTGCCCGACGCCTTGCCGTAGCTCGCCCAATCCGTTGTTTCGATCAGCTCGTCGAACGACTGAGCGTATCCCTCTTGGAGGAGGTAGCACGGTCGTTGCCATCCGAACGGGTTGTAGAGCGGATTGCCCCAGGGCGTGCACTCATAGTTGCGTTTGCCCATGAGGAACTGGAGGAACAACGGGGATTGGTTGAACTGCCATGACTTCTTCTTGTTCGACAGCGCCTCGGAGAACAGCCGGTGTGTCCGCTCGCTGTGTAGGAAGTTGTCTTGTTCGGGTGCGTTCGAGTAGCCGTACCCAGGCGAGATCATCATGCCTTCGACACCGAGTTCCATCATCTCGTCAAAAAATTCCCGCATCCTCAGCGGCGACGCACCGTCGAACAATGTCGAGTTCGTCGTCACGCGGTGGCCGCGGTCAAGCGCCGCTTTGATGCCTTTGATTGCCTTGTCGTAGACGCCATCTCGGCATACGGCGGCATCGTGGTCTTCTTTGAGCCCGTCCATGTGAACGCTGAAACTGAGGTACGTCGATGGCTCGAAAAGTCCGGCCTCAAGGCGGCGTTCGAGCAGGATCGCATTCGTGCAGAGGTAGAGATATTTCTTGCGCTCCACGATACCGGCTGTGATCTCGGGCATGTCCGGGTGCATGAGCGGCTCGCCCCCCGCAACGCTCACGATCGGGGCGCCGCATTCGTCGACGGCGTCGAGGCATTGATCGACGGTCAGGTTCTTCTTGAGGATCTGGTTCGGATATTGGACCTTGCCGCACCCTGCACAGGCGAGATTGCAGCGAAACAATGGCTCGAGCATGAGAACGAGTGGATATCGCTCGCGGCGTTTCAAACGCTGTTTCAACACGTACGAAGACACGGTCCACATCTGGGATGCTGGAACGGCCATGAGTTTGCACTTTCCCGACGTCGACAAGTAGAGCCGCACGCCGTGTCGATACCTCGCGATCGCCCGTCTGAGCAGACGCAGCGGCCAACCGACTCGGAATAGATCGTAGTGTGTCTCGGTCGGGCCACGCCCGCCGAGCCGACCTCGGACCACGCGCCATCGGCGCCTGCCGTAGACGCCATAATACCGCGCGCCATCGGCGCCTGCCGCGGACGCCATACTAACCACCGTGACCGAAGCGACTCCGTCTGCGCACGCATCGAAGCGACAGCGAAAGCTGCCCAACCCCTACATCGCCCTCGGGTTCATGATGTTGGGCTTCGCTTTCTTGTTCATCAACGTCACGATCATGACGGTCGAGGTCCCGGCCATTGGCGCGTCGATGAACGCGAACTTCGCGACAGTCGAACTCGCCGTCACGTTATTCATGGTCGTTGCCGGAGGTCTGCTCGTGACGATGGGTCAGCTTGGTGACCACATCGGGCGACGCCGGCTGCTGGTGATCGGTTGCGTGGACATGATCGTTTCGAGCGTGATCATTGCGCTCGCGCCGAACATGACCGTATTGCTTGCCGGACGCGTAATCCAGGCCGCCGGTTTCGCGATGATCGCCGCCACGGCGGTCGGGCTGCTCAACGTGATCTTTGCTTCGCCGCCGGCACGTTCCATCGCGTTCGGAACCTTCGGCGTCGCGTTCGGTGTCGGTATCGCCGCCGGGAATCTGCTCGGGGGGGCGTTTACCGAAGAGCTGAGTTGGCGTTGGGCGTTCTGGCTCAACGTGCCGGTGTTTGCGGTCGTTCTACTCGGCGTCTTGTGGACGCTACCCGAATCGAAGACCGACGATCCAAATCACGAAATCGACTGGCTCGGAACATTCCCACTTGCGATTGGTCTCGCCGCGCTCATATTCGCACTGGCAGAAGGCCACAATTTCGGCTGGATCAGGCCGATCCGGGCTTTGTCGTTCGCGGGATACGACTGGTCGGGTCCGCTGTCGATCGTCGCGGTGTTGTTGATCGCTTCGGTCGCGATACTGGCGATCTTCACCGCGTACGAGCACGGTCGATACCGTCGTGGACGGTCCGTGTTGTTGGACGTCGACTTGTTCAAGCTTCGCGAGTTCGGAATCGGCAGTATCGTCGCGGCATTCTTTGTGATTGGCCTGTTCGGGTTGTTGATCCTCTTGCCGACGTTCTTCCAGCTGGTGCGTGGATATGACGCGCTGGCGGTTGGCTATGCGATCTTGCCCCTTGGACTGGGAGCTATCGTGCTCGGCGCATTCGCCGCGCCGATCGGGCATCGCCTCGGTGGCCGCAACGCAGTCTTGGCCGGACTCGCGATCGCAGCTGTCGGCGCCGCGGCGATGATCCCATTCATGACACCCGACGCCAACATCTGGCTGATTGCAATACCGCTGTTCGTCGCCGGCGGTGGTTCGGGTCTCACATACGCCCGATTGAACGACATCCTCTTGTCGGTCGTGCCGACAGACAAGGCCGCTGTCGCAGGCGGTATGGCGATCATGATCCGAATCGTGTCGGGTTCGATCGGCGCCGCGATCCTCACCGTGATCCTCCTCACGCTCGGCTCGGGCAAGGCGGTGAGCCAGATCGAAGCAGACACCACACTCTCGTCTCACGAAAAGACGGTGGCCATCGAAACGATCGAACGAACGTCACGAACGCACGTCACAAATGCCAAAGTCGAAGAGATCGTCCTCGTCGGTCGTGGCACAATCGCAGATTCGTTCCAAATCATCTTCGGCGTCGGAGCGATCACGCTGGTGGTCGCGTTTTGCGTGACGCTACTCATCCCGTCCGACAAACCGCCGGTGTTCTCGCCCTCTAGCAGACGGCCGCAACGGTCGGGTACGGGTTGACGGCGCCACCACCACCCGGATGCACCTCGAAGTGGAGGTGGTTGCCCGACGACTGCCCGGTCGAGCCAACGAAGCCGACGATCTGGCCGGCGCTTACGCGTTGGCCTGCTGTGACGTTGTTTCGGACGTGATGCGCGTACAGGTAGGTGTTGCCGTCGTCGCCGGCGAGATAGACCATGTTGCCGTAGCCACCTCCGCTGCCGGCGCGGGCGATCGTCCCGCCGGTAATGGCGGCCGTTGGAGTCCCAGACGGCGCGGCCATGTCGATGCCCCGGTGGTTTCGCCCATCACCCCAGAAAGACGTGTACGTGAAGCCGCCCTGGACGGGACAGCTCGAGCCGCCGTATGCAACGCCGCCGCCGCCTCCTCCTCCCGAAGCCGCATCTGCGGCGGCCTTCTGAGACGCCGACGCAGCTTGGCGTGCACTCGCTAGAGCTGCTTCGGCCGCTGCCGCCTTAGCGGCGTCTTCGGAACTCTTTTGGCGTTCGAGCCTCGATTTCTCCTGCGCGATCGCGTCGAGCGCCTGGTCGACCTGATTCTTTTCGGCCTCCGAACTACGACGCGCTGACTCGTAACGCTCCTTCTCAGCCTGCAATTCGGACTGTTTCACGTCGAGATCTTCTTTGACAGACGCCATCTCTGCCAGGTCGCGATTGTCCTGTTCGATCACATTCTGGAGGTACACTTGACGCCGGTTGTCTTCGCCGAGATCCGTAATCCCGGCGAAATAGCTCAAAGACGACAGGTCGCCGCCATTCTTGTAGGCGTGAATTGCCTTCGCTTCGAGTCGAGCAGCGAGGTCGTCTCGTTTCTTCGCGAGTTCCGCGATCTCGGTCTCGGCCTGGTTCACCTTGTGCCCGGCATCGATCTCGTCACGTCGGGCCTGGCCGAGTCGGCTCGCAGCCGCGTCGGCGGTCGCCTGGGCGGCGATCATGCGGTCGCGCGCGGCGGCAATGTCACCATCGGTCACTTCGGCGCTCGCAGTCGGGATGACCGCCACGCTCACCATGACGGCGATCATTGCTGCGAGAAGACGTTTCATACGACCTTTCGGATGCCGACAGAAGAAAAACAGGCTGGCGATTTCGCGTATAAGTGACAAAACCTAGTGGCGATTCACGCGAATGCCCAGCTTTTCTAGCCCCGCCGCCCAAACCACCACACACAGTGCTCGCACGCCCACTCGCCGCGATCTCTACCCCGGCGTGGATGCCACGCTACTTGCATTGATCGGTAGAGGCTGCCGTCAATGGACCGAGTCGGCCCAGGCCGAATTTACTTCGGCCGGAACCCACCTCGCGGCGGTGACACATCGCCCACGCTCGTCCCAGAGCCGAAGGCTCTTGGACGAAACGCTTATATGTCGTAGTAGAGCCAGAACTCCCACGGGGTGGGACGGAGGTCGACTTCGGCGACTTCGTTGGTGCGCTTGTACGTGAGCCACGTGTCGATCACATCCTGGGTGAAGACACCACCCTGGAGCAGATAGTCCTGGTCGGCCTCGAGTGCGTCGAGCGCCTCCGGCAACGATTTCGGCACCTGTGGGACGTGCGCAAGTTCTTCGGGGGGCAGGTCGTAAAGGTCTTTGTCTACGGGGTCGGGCGGCTCGATCTTGTTTTGGATTCCGTCGAGGCCGGCCATGAGCATCGCGCTGAACGCGAGGTACGGATTCGCCGACGGATCGGGTGCGCGGAACTCGAGTCGCTTGCCCGCCGGCGAGTTCGAAACGAGCGGAATGCGGCACGCGGCCGAACGATTCCGCTGGCTGTAGACAAGATTGACAGGCGCCTCATAGCCGGGCACGAGCCGCTTGTACGAGTTCGTAGTCGGAGCGCCGAACGCAAGAACCGACTTGGCGTGGTGCAACAGACCACCGATGTAATAGCGCCCAATGTCACTGAACCCAGCGTAACCGGCCTCGTCGTAGAAGAGCGGCTCACCGTCCGCCCAAAGCGACTGGTGGACGTGCATTCCCGAACCGTTGTCTTCGAACACAGGCTTCGGCATGAATGTCGCCGTCTTGCCGTTGCGGAACGCGACCTGCTTGACGATGTACTTGTAAAGCATCACCTTGTCTGCCATGCGGGCAAGCGTGTCGAAACGCATGTCGATCTCTGACTGGCCTGCGGTCCCGACCTCATGGTGGTGGATCTCGATCTCGATCCCAGCCTTCTCCATCTCGAGGATCATCTCGGTGCGGATGTCCTGGTTGTGGTCCATCGGCGGGACGGGAAAATACCCTTGCTTATAACGAGGCTTGTATCCAAGGTTCTGCCCGTCGTCGGAGCCAGTGTTCCAAGCGCCTTCGATCGCATCGATGAAGTAATAGCCCGAGTGCTGGTTCTGATCGAACCTCACGTTGTCGAACAGGTAGAATTCGGCTTCTGGCCCGATGTAGACGGTGTCGGCGATTCCCGTGCTCTTGAGGTAGGTCTCGGCCTTCTTCGCGATGCCGCGCGGGTCACGGGTGTACATCTCGCCGGTGACGGGATCCTTCACAAAGCAGTTGATATTGATCTGCTTTGCCTTCGTGAACGGGTCCATGACGGCCGTGGCGGGATCTGCCACGAGAAGCATGTCCGACTCTTGGATCTCCTGGAAGCCACGGACCGAGCTACCGTCGAATCCCATGCCATAGCCGAATACGTCTTCCTTCAGCTCGTGAATCGGCATCGAAAAGTGCTGCATGAGCCCGGGTAGGTCACAGAAGCGATAGTCGACTATTTCGGCGCCTTCGCTCTTCGCGTAGGCGATCACTTCCTCAGGGGTGCGGTCGATCATGACGGCTGCTCCTCTCGACTCGACTATTTGAGAAAACTACGAAGCGCTGAGCCTACGCAATCGCGTGTTTCACGGCCACTTCGTGATCATGAATTGCGTGTTACTCGAATGCTCGAGCGGCACGAATGCGCCGTCTTGCGTTGCCCACCACCCATATCTCTCGAGGGTCCGAGCACGCGTCACTCGGTATGATCGAGGGACTTGCGATGCAAACGGAAGGACGCCGCCATCGTGGATCGGCAGAAGGAATATGTGTTCAGGACGATCGAGGAGCGCGGAGTGCGCTTCATTCGTCTTTGGTTCACCGATATCCTCGGTTTCCTGAAGTCGTTCTCGATAACTCCGCAGGAGCTGGAGAACGCATTCAGCGAAGGCATGACATTCGACGGATCGGCGATCGAAGGTTTCGCCCGCGTGCAGGAATCAGACATGCTCGCACGCCCCGATCCGAACACCTTCGCACTACTTCCGTGGCGTCCCGACAACGAACCGTCGGCGCGGATGTTCTGTGACATCCTTTTGCCGGACGGCTCACCATTCGAGGGCGACCCGCGTTGGGTTCTCAAACGCAGTCTGACTCGCGCCAACGATGCCGGCTTCACACTTTTTGTCGCACCCGAACTCGAATTCTTCTATTTCAAGAATGACGAGGCTCCAGAACCGATCGACAAGTCCGGATATTTCGACCACACCGCTCTCGACGAGAAGATCGGGCTGCGCCGATCGACGATCGCAGCGATCGAAGCAATGGGCATCCCCGTCGAATACAGTCACCACGAAGTCGCGCACGGACAACACGAAATCGACCTGCGCTACGCCGACGCAATGTCGATGGCAGACAGCATCATGACATTCCGGCTCGCTGTAAAACAGGTCGCTCTACAGAACAACGTACACGCGTCGTTCATGCCGAAGCCGATGAACGAGCAAGCCGGCTCAGCGATGCACACTCATCAGTCTCTATTCGAAGGCAACCAGAACGCCTTCTTCGACCCGACCGCCGATAGCGGGCTGTCGGATGTCGGACAAGGTTACGTGGCCGGTCTCCTGCGCCACGCCCGCGAGATGACCGCAATAACAAACCAGTGGGTCAACTCATACCGCAGGCTCGCAACGGGATACGAAGCGCCGTCGTTCATCTGTTGGGGGCGCCACAACCGCTCGGCACTGGTTCGCATACCGACCGCCAAACCCGGCAAGGAACAGTCGGCCCGACTCGAGTTCCGCCTGCCCGACTCGGCCTGCAATCCGTATCTCACATTCGCGTCGATGCTGACAGCGGGGATGCAAGGCATCGAAAAAAAATATGAACTGCCGCCGGAAGCAGAAGACAACATCTACCTGATGACCGCCCGCGAGCGGCGCGCTGCCGGCATCGAAGTGCTGCCGTCGTCGTTGCTGTCTGCCGTCGAGGAGATGGAACAATCGGAGCTGATGGCCGAAGCGCTCGGCGAGCATGTCTTCGAATGGTATCTGCGTAACAAGCGCAAAGAATGGGACGCATTCCGCGGGTATGTGTCGCCGAAAGAAGTCGAAAAATACCTACCTCTGCTCTAGGGACACTGCATGGAGCCATTGCTCGTTTTCCCTCCAAAACCAACCGAACCGGTCGTCGACGTGCTCGACCGACACCACTACCCTTACCTTTGGGTGAGCGACGCCAATGAGGCCGAGCGCTCGGAACCCGACGACGGCTGGTCGGGCGCGATCATCTCGACTCATGACCAGCCCGACAAGGCATTCGAACTCTGCCGATTCCTACGCCTGCGCGAACACATCGTTCCACTCCAGCCTCTCCTTTTGATCATTGCGGTCGACGAACTGAGCGACCTCGAAGTCCGCGAAGACCTTTTCGACGAATTTCTCGTCGACACCCAGGTCGGGATCGAACTTGGAGCGCGCCTACGCCATCGCTTCTGGCGGACGGGTCGTGGTACCCACCCCGACCTGCTCGAATATGCCGAGCTGCGTATCAACCTTGAGACATATCAAGCCTCGGTATCGGGCGAGCCGCTCAATCTGACCTACATGGAATACGAGTTGTTGAAATTCCTCGCGATGCACCCGGGCAAGGTGTTCACGAGAGAGACCCTGCTCTCTCGCGTCTGGGGATACGACTACTACGGCGGGGCCCGTACGGTCGATGTCCACATCCGCCGTCTCCGCGCCAAACTCGGCGAGGAGCGCGCAAGCTACATAACGACGGTGCGTTCTGTCGGATATCGATTCGGGACGTCGCGTCCACTCGTTTGACGGCGTTTGACCATGGTCGAACCCCTAAGCCTCAATCCACCGTTTTGATTGGCGTTGAGGCGGTTGCGGTCGGTTTTGGGGGTTGGTGGGGCAGGTTTTTGTGATGTTGGGCTGTGTCTGGTCCCTTGCGGAGTCGTTTTTGAGGT
>SDBV01004091.1_pt1 | contig 21135 bp, 14 predicted proteins | sample 2277081 | NCBI WGS metagenome assembly SDBV01 (sample SAMN10402039, study PRJNA504765) | marine sediment metagenome | isolation source: marine sediment core GS10_PC15, 223 cmbsf | place: Arctic Ocean: Southern Knipovich Ridge | collected 2010 | reverse complement strand
CGGCTGCTCCGGTTTTTTTGGGTGTTTCAGTCCGCCAATGGCCTTGCGGTCACCTTTGTATACTGTGATCTCCCCTTCACTCAGGAGATAAAGGGGACGGTGTGCCCCGGCAAATTCCATGACCGGTCTCTTCTTCAGGAACCTGCACAGGGCCATGTCCATACCATCGCGGGTTTCGGGGTTTTCCCGGTCCTGCTTCAGGGTTCTTCTTACTTCCAGATGAAGCGATTCACAGAGATCTCCTGCAGAAATGTCAGGATTCAGTCCGGTAATGTTGTTCATGAGGAAAAGACCAATAAAAGAGAGCAGGGCCCCCGGTACACCATGACCGGTGCAATCCACTGCGGCAATATACCAGGCATCATCGGTTTCAAAAAGCCAGGGAAAGTCTCCCGAGATCACATCCCTGGGTTTATAGAAGACAAAACTCTTTGGGAAAGCTTTCCTGATGCGGCTGGTCTCCGGCAGGATGGAAGACTGGATGCGTTCGGCATAGTTGATGCTGTCCTGGACCTTTCTGTTCTGGACCTTGATCTCTTTTTCAATGCGTTTGGCCTCGGTTATATCATGGCCAATGATGAGGATGGTTTCCAGCTCATTGTCCTGAAATTCAGGAACGGCAACCACATTGAGTATCCGTTCGGTTTTGTATTCTCCCATCTCCTGGGGGAGGGTTACCTGGAAGGTTTTCTTTACAGGCGTACCGGTCATGGAAGACAGGATCTCATGGAGGAGGTCTGCAAAGATCTTTTTAAACGGGATCTCGCTCTGGTTCCGGTTCACCATGGTTTGGGGTGCGATACCGGTATAATCCTCCACGATGGGATTGGCATAGTATATATATCCGGAATTGCTGATGCGAAGGATCAAATCGAGGGAGTTTTCCGACAGCGATTGCATCCTGGATGTGAGGCGCTGTTCTTTCTCCACGCGGATCGATTCTGTAATATCGGTGGTATTGAGCACAAATCCTTTGATGGCAGAGTTGTCCAGCATGTTTCTGCAATGGGTTCGGAGAAAAATCCGTTCGCCGTTTTTCTTGATGAATGAGTATTCGAGGGTCGGGATCTGGTGGGGAGCTTCCCGCAGTTTATCCAGGGTTCTCCTGAGCTGAGTGGCATCATCCCTGCCAATGCGCTCCATGTCTTTTCCGGCCATCATCTCTTCAACCGTGTACCCGAATATGTTGATAACCGACGGACTGATGTAGGTAAGGCTGTACTGGTCATCATAGATGGAGATAATCTCAGATGCATATTCCAGCAGCAGGTGAATCCTGTTCTGGGCATTCTGTGCCTCCTCGATCTTTCCTTCCAGTTGTATGTTGGCGGTTTCCAGTTTGCCCTGGGCCGATGCCATTTCATATGCATTCTCCTGCAGTTGTGTCTCATTGTTCTGCAACTCTTCAGTCATTTTCCGGGACTCTTCCAGGAGACTCCGGGTTCGCAGGTTCATTTTCAGGTTCAGCAGGGTACGTGCAATGATCTCTCCAAGCTCAAGCAGAAACTGGATGGTGATCTTGGGGATGCGGTCGCTCAGAAAGGCAAATTCAATGATCCCCTGCAACTCCTCATTGGTGATCAGTGGCACAAGCAAAATGCTCGCCGGCTTCTGGTCGCCCATAATTCCGGAGGTAATGGTTACATAGTCTTCCGGGATCTCTGTCCTGTAAATATAATCCATTTCATAGGCACACTGGCCCACAAGTCCTTCCCCGGTCCGGAAAACCTGATTCACATATTTCCGCCTGTTATAAGCATATGTGGCTGTATTTGTGAGCGTTCCCTCAACCTCATCGTGCAGATAGAACGCTCCCTGGGTGGCCTGAATATAGGAATTCAATATGTTTAAAATCTGGTAAGAAAGTTCGGCGAGGTCCTGGTGTTCCCTCAGTATCTTTGATACCATATCCTTTCCTTCGGCTATCCAGCTCTGTTCCCTCTCTTTCCTGCGGCTGGCTTTGATATTCAGCTGAACCATTCGAAGAACCTTACCCATCTCTGTTTCCATCATTCCCTCATAGGGCTCCGGATCATCTCCTTCGGAGAGCTCTTTTGCAAACCCGGCATTTTGATCCAGCATTTGTTGTGATCCTTTCACGCGCTCTTCGTAATCCTCAATGGTCCGGTTCATGATCCTGTGCATTGGATTGAGAAGAAGGAAAACGAAAAGGGGAAGCAAGTCAATGAGGAAAAGTGAAGGGTGGTCGCCATGTATCCTGGCCAGGTTCCCCAAAGTGATGGTGAGACCGGTTCCCATCAAATTGGCAAACAGGATCAGGATCACCACCAGGGCACTTACGACGGTGACCACCACCACCTTCCGGAAGTTCAATTTCTTGATGATATAGGGATCCCGCTTCGGCACGTTTTTAACTTAGGTTGGGTGATAGTTTTTCAATCAGGTCTCTTGAAAAGATCCTGAACATTTTTTCAATTTCATGCGGATCGTAGCGATAGCCCGAGCATTCGACCACGGCAATGGTTTTGTTTTTATGGATCAGGGGAACGATGGCAAGGTATGAAGGAGTTGATTTACCCAGTCCGGAATATACTTCCAGGTGTTCCTCAGGAAGCCGGGTCAGCACCATGGTTTGCTGGTTCCGGGCCACCTGTCCGGTCAGTCCCTCCCCCTCTCTGAAAGAATAGGGTTGGGTGGGAGAGGCCATTGCGTAGGTGGCGGAGACCTCAAACTCTCCCTTCTTCCCGACATAGAAAATGCCTGCCATGATCTCCAATTCCCGTGCAAGGTTCTTAAGCAATATTTTGCCTGCATCCTCCAGTGTTGCGTTTTCAGGGATGCGCCTTACCAGTTTCCTGGCAGTGGCTGTAAAGTCAAGGAGCTGGTTGTCATGAGAAGGTTTTTTTTTGTGAAGGGACTTATTATGTGCCTCCGGTTCTTTTTCCTTCCGGCTTCGCTCTTCATCCACCATCAGCCTGTGTGCTTTCTTAACTGCCAGCAAAAACAGAAATATGCCCGATCCTGCCACAGCCAGCAGAAGAAAGATCATCAGGATAGGTGAAGGTTTGCTGGTGAGGATCCCGTTCCAGGAAAGGATCAACAAGGAGATGCCCCCGGTCAGTAAAACAAACAGGGCCACCCATGTCAGCATGTATAGAATTCTGCTCCTGAACATATCAATCCTCTCTAAGCTTCATAATTTTTTAAACGCTCCTTCAGTCTGTCAATCTCCTGGTTGGCGTCTTCAAGCAACTGGTACTTTAATTTTTTCTCGGTAATGTCCAGGCCCATAAAATACACCTTGTATATGACTCCGGCTTCATCCTTAACGGGCGAAAATGTGGATACCAGCCAGACCTCCTCGCCGGTGGGTTTCGACCTCCGCATTACACCTTCATACACCTTTTCCTTGATCACCTCTTTCCATATCTTTTCAAACTGTTCTTTTTCCAAATCCTTCAGGAAGAGGCGGTAATTCCTTCCAAGCAGCTCTTTTCTCCCATATCCCGTAACCTGGGTGTAATTTTCATTCACATCCATGATGATGCCATCTGCATCCAGTTCGCATTTGATCAGGGAAGCGTTCACTGCTTCATTGAGGGTCTGCATGTCCAGTCCACTCCGGGTGATCTCAAGTTCCCGCGATGCGAGTGTATCCTGAAGCATGCGGTTCTCAGTGATATCCACAGCAATATTCAGGATCTTGTAAACCTTCCCCTCATTATTGATAATTGGGGTGAAAGTCTGCTTTACCCACACTTCCTTTCCGGAGAAGAGCTTGTACATTTCAATGTTAGATCTGCTCTTGCCTTCACGCAGAGATAACCAGAATTCTTTGTACGCGTCCGAATAGGGATCCACCTGTGCAAATTCACTGTGAAGCTTACCCACCACCTGGTCCCTGTGCGATTCCAGGAGCAGAAGGAACTGGTCATTGATGCTGGAAAAACGACCGGTTAAACCCAATTCGGCCACAAGGGATGACTGGTTCATGGCATTCAGGATCCCGCTGATCTCAGACTCCTTTTTACTTGATTCCTCCTGGGCATGTTCCAGCTGTTTCATATTTTCAAGCATGGCCTTTTCCTGTGTTTTCAAAGCTTCGGCCTGGCCCTGGGATTGTTTCAGCAAATCGGAGGTTCGCTCATTGGTACGGACAGCGAGCAGGGACGATGCAATACTTTCAGAGAGGGATTCTAAAAACTCAGTCTCAAAGGGTCTCAGCAACCGTACTGTTGCAAGTTCAATGACGCCGTAAACAACCTCATTGATCTTCAGGGGGACCAGCAGGATGCAGTTGGGTTGCGAGGATCCGGTACCCGAAGAGACTTCAAAATAATCGCCTGGCACCTCGGTGAGGAAGATCAGCTCTTTTTCCAGCGCACAGGTACCTGGCAGGCCCACACCCCATGGAAGTGAGCTGTTCATGTATTTTCGCCGGTCAAAGGCATAGGAGGCGGCCAGATCCAGGCTGGGATTTTCAGGATCGGTATCGTTGGTGATGAATATCGACCCCATTTCCACGTTCATATAAGTCACCAGCTTCTGGATGATGAGATACGAGAGTTCAATAAGATTTTCTCTCTCAGATCGGAGGACTTCACCCAGTTGCGCCATGCCTTCCGATATCCAGTTCTGTCTCTTGTCTTCCCTGTTTCGTGTCACCTCTTCAAGTTCCTTGCTTGTGAGGTAGTCGGACAGGACCACCAGCGCATTTCCCAGTTCATCATTCTCATCGGGTTTGTAGATGACACCGGGACCCTCCGCGGACAGGGAGGTGATGTGCCCGATTTGTTTCTGCAGGTCGGCGGTATGGATGTTCAGGTTGCTGGCTACCTGGCCGAATTCATCCTCAGATGTAAATTCCAGGGGAGGAGGCAGTTTACCCGATTGTAATGTTCGGGTATAAGTTATAAGCTTACGGAAAGCTCTGTTAACATTGATGGAGAAAATGGTGAGGTAGGTGCCAATCAAAAAAATGCACAGAGAAAGAACCAGGCCAAGTTGCAAATATTCTTTTCGCCGGGATTCGTTCTGAAACGCTGTAAATGACCGGTCCAGACCGGTCATCAGACCACCCAGCACTTCCATGTCTGTCCGGGCCTGTCTCCACTGTGTGCTATCTGCCACCACAGGAATCCTGAGATCATCCAGCAGGTGGCCCAGGGTGGTAAAGATCTGTTCAGATCTGAGATTGATCTGAGCTTCCTGCGATAAGGATTCGCGGGCAATGATTTTTCTCAGGCGATCCTCCACCTGGCGAACGTGACCAAGGCACCCGGCAGTCAGACTGCTCTCCTTATGGAGCACCATCCTGAGAAAGGTGGAATTCAGTGAATGATATTCCGACTGCAATGCTGAAAGCTCTTCAAACAGAACCTGTCTGGTCCCGGAATGCCGTGATGCATCCAGGTAGATCAGGGCCAGTATCACCAGCAGCAGCACGGTGACCAGGGTGGTCAGCATGAGTTTTGTGCGGATGGTTATACTTTTGATGATCATGCCCTGAATCATGGTTTTTTCCAATAAAATGGATCTTTTTTCACAAATCGCCGGGAAAACGGACCCAGTATGGACTCATGTACCCCGAGGAGAAGGGTGCCGCCATCATTCAAATTTTCATGGAATAAGTCAAACACCCTGTTTTGTAATTCGTTATTAAAATAGATGATCACATTTCTGCAAATGATCAGATCGAATTTAACCAAAAAGAGATTAGGATCTTTCACCAGGTCCAGTTTCTTATACACCGGTTTTGTGCAGAGATAGTCCTTCATCTGAATCACATCGCGGATTTCGTCAATGCTAAAGTATTTTTTCCAGTATTTCTTATTGTTCTTTGAAGGTGTACCCGATCCGTTCAGCAGCACCCGGTCAAAATTTTCCAGGTAACTCTGGTTAAAATGATATTTGTACTTTCCCTCCCGGGCGGTTTCGATAACATCCGGATTGATATCACTTCCGTAAATGCGGGATTTATCGAGCAGCCCCAGCTCCTCCAGCAACATCATCATCGAGTAGATTTCCTGACCGGTGGAGCATCCCGGGTGCCAGATGTTGATGGCTGGTTTATCTCTGAAGGAGGGGAGCAATTCAGTTTTGATTTTTTTCCAGATCTCAGGATCCCTGAATAATTCCGTGGTGTGAACGGTTAACTTTCTGACAATGCGTTCAAGGAAATCTCCATCGGCTCTCAGGCCCTGGTTCAGCTCCTCCATTTCCATATCAAACTCCAGCAGAATCCTGGTGAGACGCCGGCGCAAAGAAGTGAGCGAGTACCCGGTAAAGTCATAATCCGAATGATTGCGGATGGTTTCCTGAAAGCTGCGTATATCCTTTTCGACGACCTCCATAGGGTGGTTAAGCGGCTGCTGCACTATGTTTGTGTAAATCTAACGAATTAATAATTACCTTCAAATTTGGATAAAATCCTTTTGTAGTTAACTTTGAATGACACAACCAGTCATGCAATGACTTTCGGCATTCTCATATTTCCCGGAGCCCATGGCGATAAAGATCTCACCAGGGTACTTGAGGATATGTATGGACAGAAGGTTAAACCGGTCTGGAACCGGGAGACCAATCTGGATGGTATTGATGTTCTCATTATTCCAGGAGGTTTTCCCTGCAAAGGTTCGTCCAGCTCATCGAAATGCATCAGTGATTCACCAGTAATTGAGCCAATGATGGAATATGCTGACCGGGGCAGAATCCTTATTGGCATCGGAAATGGATTCCGGTTTTTATGTGAAACGGGCCTTGTCCCGGGATCGCTTCGAATGAATAAAGCGCAGCGCTTTATCTGCCGGAATACTTTTATCAAGCCCGATAACGATCATACGGCGATTACAAATAAGCTTTCCAACGATAAAGCCTACCGCATTCCCATTTCCACAGGTTACGGCAGGTATGCGGCAAAGGAAGATACCCTGGTTCGGATGCGCAACCAGGAGCAGATCCTGTTTCGGTATTGCGACCAGTTTGCCAAGATCTCAGAAGGGATCAACTACACAGGTTCGGTCGACAATATTGCAGGTGTTTGCAATGAAAAAAAGAATGTCTTTGGAATGATCCCCCAACCAGAACGGGCAGTGTTTCCTTATGGCAATAATACAGACGGACAGGGCATCTTTAAATCCCTGATGGAGTTTATTTAGGAGACCCGGTGCCCAGGGATATTTCACGGAAACGATTATTCCCCGGGTGCATCCTTCAGGCGGAACGAGTTCCTTCCTTCGCTGAACTGCATTTCAACCACATCAAACAGGACAAGCTTGGTCATAAGGGTAACCAGCTCATTTCTTCGGAAACCGGTGTCACGTTGAATTTTTGAGAGTGAGGCACCCTGTTCCTTCTCCAGGTAACCCAGCAGGATCTCTTCATGGCGCGTGAATTCCAGGAGTTTGCCAGATGTTTTTTTCTCGTCCTTCCATACTTCCAACTGGATAATGCTGGCAAGGATGTTCTGATCGGCCACGCGTATATAGGCCATCCAGCGGTTCTCTTCATCACGCGCATACACGGGTTTCTTAACCACCGGGGGGATGTAGATCTCCAGCACGTTTTTTCCCTCTATGGAGTGGTTCCGGCTTTCAAATTTCACTTCCGGTTTGCAGTGGAGTGAAGCGGCCGATTCAACCATGTAGAACTCCTCTTCCGATTGAACCCCACGGATCCGTCCATTGTCTTTTACCCCTACCAGGAGCCTTCCCCCGTCTGTATTTGAAAAAGCCGAAAGGGTCCGGGCTATTTTGCGGGCATCATTGATCTCGAACTTAAAATCCAGCTCCTGGTGTTCGCCCTCACCGATCAGTGACCTCACATATTTTTGATCGGAAGATTCCATCAGTTTGTTTTATTGATACGTTTGATCACCGAGAGAAACAGGGGAATGTCATTGGACCCCACTGTTGCCATTCTCTCCATGATGCGGTGAAAAAGGGGAGTCCCCTCCTGGATGCCAGCCTCTGTAAGCAATATTTGACCCTGGATTTTCAGTTCACCCCATCCTTCGCCCGATTTGGAAAGGCGTTGCCCCTGCTTTTGCACAAAGTTCAAAAGTGAGAGTTCATAGGCGGTGATCATGACTGCCTGGGCCAGGTTCAGGGAAGGATATTCTCCCGCCATGGGGATGCTGATGGCCAGATCTGACTGCAGGATCAGCTTGTTGGGCAGTCCGCTCTCCTCGGTTCCAAACAGGATACCCACCTTTTCCAGGTGCTCTTTCTTATTCTCCAGGAATTGCCCGAACTCCCGGCTGGAGTGATAATCGTGTTTGGCACTTCTTTCTTTTGCGGTGGTGCAGACCACCAGGTCCAGATCGGATGTGGCCTCATGGAAACTGTCATATACGGTGGCCGATTCCAGGATATCATGGGAGCCATGTGCCAGCATCCTGGCTTCATCATTGAGATGGTCACACGGACTGATCAGCCTCAGGTAACTGAATCCCATGGTCTTTATGGCCCTGGCAGCAGCTCCCACATTTCCGGGTACAGCCGGTTTGTACAGTATGAAATGAATCTCCAAAAGCCTGCTGATTTAAGGCACCTTTGAGGTGACCTTTATTTTCACAAAATTACTAAAATCGGCGGACTACAACTTCTCCAGCTGCCTGATGATCCGCAAGCCCCGCGATTTGAATCCTACGCTGTTATTACCCACCTGATCCTCAATCACAGTCATTAGTTCCTTCTTCAGTTCAGGGTAAATAAGGGCATGGTTGAAGATGATCTGCATGGCATGGACCTTTACTGCAACCGGGTAGAGTTCGGAGACGAGATAACTGAAACAGAGATCGATCAGGATACCCTGATCCTTTTCGTGTATCTCATACCGGCACAGCATTCTGAGCAGGGACCGGATGGTGCCGGTGGAAGAGATATCCGGAAGCTTATGAATGATCTGTGACAGGTGGTTCAGGCCAATTTCAGGATGCAGCTCTGCGCTTCCATCAAGAACCCAGCCTGCTCGCCAGGCCAGGGGATCCTTTTCAAACAGAGCCAGGTCTAGGAGCGACTTGAACTTCTCTTCAGAACCGCCCGCCTCCCGGATGTACAGCTCCTTTTCTAATGCTGAAGGGAAGTTTGTGAGCAGTGACCTGAAGTCCATTAATTTTCTGAGGGCTGGGCCATGGACATCACCGCATAGCTGGTGGTGGAGATGGTATGGGAATGGTTCAGATCGATAGCTGTGACCTGCATCACCACCCTTTCACCATCCTCTTTGTCCAGGTAGTCATATTCCAGTACCATTCCATTCATGTAAGCAGCGTGATAAAAGGAAGCCCCGAAGGTCTGCTGGTTGTTGAGCATCTCACGGCGGACCTGTTTCCCCAGTTTCTCTGATACCCACATGTGTGTTTCAGTGTTTTCATCGTCGATCAGGTATTCGTTGCAAGAATATCCCAGGATGGTTTTTGTTTTCCCTGTTTTGTAGGCATCATAAGGTTTGGTGTCCGGTTCTTCGGCATATTCCTCTGCATCTTCTGCCAGGTCCTCCTTGTCAATACCCATGGCAAATCCGGTCTTTTCACCGTCATTGTCAGCCAGGATCAGCATGGCACTGTTTTCATCATCAAAGATGATTGTGGAACGGTCGTCTTTGTCTGAAAAAACCATGGCATAATTCAGCGATTCTTTGTTCGTGTAGGAATCGTAAATTGTTTTGTCCTTAAGTTTCCCATTTTTGTTGTATTCGGAAACTTCCATCTGGATATAGGCATCAAAGTCATAATCGGATTCATAGTCCACATTGCCTGAGAGTCCCAGGGCATCCATATAGACATGGGTCATGGTGGTGTTGGGATGTTTGTCGGGTTCTTCACCCGCTTCTATAGCTTTTGCTTTGTCTCTTTCGGCCTGCGCCTCCAGGTTGTCATTAATGATCTTTTTCCTCATCATTGACCTGATGCTCTGTGCCTGAGTATCCTGAAGGGTTGTGACAAAAGCCAGGATGGATAATAAGATTAGAAATTGTTTCATATGTTTAAAATTTTTAATTGTTTGAAAACAAGTTAAGGTACAATTTACTAACTAAATAACCCGCATATCAGCATAAGGTTTTGAATTTTGACCATTGTTCCAAAACTGTATGCCAATGACCGGGGATATGGTTATTTTTGGAAAGTCCGGTCAGATCATTTTTATTCAGATTGAACAAATCATTTTTTCGAAATTAATATGCGATTTAAAAAGGAACTTATCCACGGTCATCTGGTCAAAAGGTATAAGCGTTTTTTGGCTGATGTTGTACTCGATGATGGTGCCATGGTAACAGCTCATTGCACGAACTCAGGTTCCATGAAGAGTTGTCTCGAAGAGGGAGCCGGGGTTTACCTTTTGCCGGTGGACGGCCCAAAAAGGAAAACACGGTTTACATGGGAGATGATCCGGATCGGGGGTGACTGGGTGGGGATCAATACCTCCAATCCCAATTCACTGGCCTTTGAATGGGTCAGCGAGGGATTGATACCGGGCCTTGAAGGGATGACAGGTTTGCGCAGGGAGGTTACCTGGGAAGACAGCCGGTTTGATCTTTATGGAGAGGGACCGGATGGAGGGTGTTTCGTGGAGGTGAAGAATGTTACATATAAAGTGGGGGACCGGGCTCTCTTCCCGGATGCAGTTACCGCGCGGGGTAAGAAGCACCTGAATACACTGATCAGGGTAAAACGCTCGGGGATTCGGGCTGTGATGCTGTACGTGGTTCAGCGCATGGATGTGAGGATCTTCTCACCGGCCCGTGAGATTGATCCCGGTTATGCTGCCGCACTGGATGAAGCTGTTCGCCAGGGGGTGGAGATCATTGTGGCACAGGCAAAAGTTCAACCCGAAAGGATTGTATTTCACCGGATATTGCCGGTTGCGCTCTAAATGGACCAGGGATTTGAATCCTGGGAGTGCCCGTCAGTGCTGCACTTCTTTATTGATCTCCGTCAAACCCTTCGCCTCGGCATACTGGTACGCCTGGTGCATGAATGCCTGAAGCCTGAGCTCAATGGATGCATCTTCCTGTCCGTCGTATGCGATGCTGACATACGGGATGTTGTACTTGTCCTTTCTTAACTGGTCGGAGACGGCTGTGACCAGTGTGCCGGGCATGCAGGTGAAAGGAAGAATATTGGCGATCCCGGAGATGCCTTTGTCAGCCAGGATGGCCGAAGTTCCAAGGTTCAGGGCCGGATCACCATCATAATGGCGGTGCACATACGGACCGCAAGCATTCAGCATATCTTTCACAGTTACCTCTTTGTCTTCATCAAACAACCCGTGGAAGATCCTGACGATCTTTTTGGCCGAGGCTTCCTGGGAGAATTCCTGGATCTTTGACTTGATAATCCCTTTAAAATCACCTTTCCATTTGCTGTCGCGTGTATATCGGATGGTTGAATAGGAGAGCCATTCAGCAAAGGGAGCGATCCAGGTTTCGGCGCCAAATTTCTCGAGCCTTGCCACGATGTTACCGCTGCAGAATGCATTGTCGCGCATAAAAATTTCACCCACAATGGCGATCACAGGTTTTCGTTTTCCGTTGGATAGAGGGATCTGCGTAAATGAAAGGGCAATTTTCGCCAGGGTATCGGTCAGTTTACCGCCTCCATTTTCCATGCAGTTTACAAGGTCTGACAGGGCCTGCTGGTATACCTTCTCGGTGTTGCCAGGCATCAGCTCATAAGGTTTTCGTTCCTGTTTCAGTTTGCGGATCATATCCATGGCCACGAAACCTTTCCAGGCATTGAACCGGAATTTTGTTCCATGTCCGGCCGAAATATCTTCATAGGAACTGTCATTGCTGGGCGCAATAATCTCTGTCTTCTCAAAACCGAGCCTGTCAAACAGTACCCGCTGGAAACGGTTGTACTGGCCGAACCGGCAGGGGCCGTTGTGATCTGGCATGAAGAAACTCACCTTTGCCGGATCCACACCGGGCTCCATCAGTTTTTTCAGGAAGCTTCCGGTGGTGCAGATCATGGGGAAACATTCGCGGGCTGAAGTATATTTCCTGGCCAGGTCAAGGTCATCCTGGGTTTGCATGGGAAGTGACTCCGAATTGATCCCAAAGCTCCGGCAAACAGCTGCCATTACAAAAGATGCATCATTCATGTAGGGGAAGTAAAGAACCCGGCCTTTCATGGGAGAGGAGGTCAACACCCTTGGAGTGAATACCCTTTTTTTCTTAACACGTGCCACTCTTGAACCTTTAAGGCTGTCCAGGAATGCTTCATAACGGGTAATCATGCCTGCGTCGGCACTGTGCTCATCGATCTCGATCTCCATGTAAGGCTTTCCGGCCATCTCTTCGTGAACAAAATGGGCCAGGAATGAATCGGGGCCACACCTGAAATTACCCATGTAGATGCCATGCAGCCGGTCGTCCCTGGCAATGATCCTTGAAGCGGCAAGAATGCGCTGACCATTGGGCCAGTACATTTTGTCGTAATCTTTTGTAATGAATTCCTCTTCCAGGGGAAGGTAGTCCATGGGGATGGGCAGTACATCCTGGTTGATCAGCTTTTCCACCATGCTCAGGTTGAGAGCAGGGTCCCCTGTATTGTAAGGGCGACCAATCACCACCAGGCACTCTTTGTCTTCAGGAAGGTTCGCCATCACTTCACGTCCGCGTTGTTTGATCCTGTCTTCAAATGCAGTCTGTTTCAGGTCGGCTTTTGCCATCGCTGCAACGATTTTTTTCCTGCTGATCCCAAATTTCTTTCCGAAGTATCCGTACAATTCATTCTCAACAACCTTTCCGTAGTATCTGAAGTTCAGGGTAGGGGTCAGCAGTTTATCCCTGTGGTTTTCTTGCAGCGAGGCTTTCACCATGAAGGGGACCGTTTGCACCCATGGACAATTGCTGTTTGAAGTGGGATTATCTTTTGTGGCTTTTGAGTTGATGATAAAAGGAGTGAAGACATAATCGGCCTGGCCCTCAAGCATTTCATAGATGTGACCGTGCATCACTTCAATCGGAAAGCAGGTTTCTGCCACAATCAGGCTGAGGGATTTTTTAATGGTCTGGTTGTTGGTCTCCTCAGAAACCGCTACGTTGAATCCCAGGTCCCTGAAAAATGTGCTCCAGTAAGGAAATTGCTGGAAAAACACCATCAATCCCCTGGGGATCCCAATGGTTGTCTTCCGGGGATCAATTTCAGGCTGATACCCATCCAGAAGCATTCCAATTCGCTCCTCGAAATAGTTAGGGATCCCTTTTCCTTTTCCTTTTCGTTCATCCAGTTCATACTTTTCGCACCTGCCGCCATAATAGAGTGGTTTCTTCTCTCCTTCAATCCTGATCCTCCTGATCTCACACTGGTTGGAACAGGCTTTGCAGGTGAATTTGTCAACTGTATATGGGATCTTGCTGATATCAAAACCCTTGAAACGGGTTTGGATGTTGTTTTCTTTCACATGATCGCGGGCCAGCATGGCTGCGCCTATGGCACCCGTCACATCAAAGTGTGGCGGAATATGGATCTTCTTACCTGTTACCTGTTCAAATGCGGCCACCACGGCTTTGTTGTTGGTAACTCCGCCCTGGAACAGGATGTGGTTCCCTACACGCTTCTTACGAACTACCTTCTGGATGTAATTATGGACGATGGAGTAGGCCAAACCCCCCACCAGGTTTTCCTTTTCCACTCCTTTCTGCTGAAAGGCATTCAGGTCCGATTCCATAAATACAGTGCAGCGGTCTCCCAGTCCGGCCGGATTACAGGCTCCCAGGGCCATCTCTCCAAATTCCCCGATGATATTGATATCCAGTTTTTCAGCCTGTTCTTCCAGAAACGACCCGGTTCCGGCAGCACACACCTTGTTCATTTCAAAATCAACCACCACACCATTATCAATACTGATGTATTTGGAGTCCTGTCCGCCGATCTCAAATATTGTATCCACTTCCGGATCGAAGGCGATGGCCGCAGTGGCCTGGGCCGTGATTTCATTGCGGATCAGATCGGCACCAATAAAATCACCGGTCAGGTAGCGCCCCGAACCGGTGGTTCCGGCGGCTTTAACAACCACCCTGTTGCCCATCTCTTCAGCTATCTCAGACATTCCTTTCCTGATGGCTTCCAGAGGTTTACTGGCAGTGGGAAGGTACCTGCGTGCTATCACGCGGTTCTGTTCATCGATCAGTACCACATTGGTGCTCAACGATCCAACATCCAGGCCCAGGTAAACTTCTGTTTTTTCTTTTGAATCAGGGATGCTGTACACCTCCTTATTGATCTCTATTTTTGAAGTTTTCAAGGGCTTGAATGATTTCCCCCTTGATTTTTCACTATGAATATAGTTCTCCAGTTCAACAGTTCCATTGTATCCTGAGCTCTCCCCGTTCCAGTCGGGAAGGTTATGAAGCACTGCTCCTATGGCTCCCATGGAAGTATTATGCTCGGGGATCAGGAGATCATCATCCTTTACCTTTAGAAGTTCCCTGAAGGCCCTTACCATTCCGATGTTGGATGATACACCTCCCTGGAAAATAGCAGGAAACTGAAAGGTTTTACCCCGTCCAAGTGAACTGATGAAATTGCGGGCTACAGCAAAACAGAGCCCTGCCACAATATCATGAACCGGGGTGGCTATTTGTTGCAGGTGGATCATGTCGCTCTTGGCAAAGACGCTGCAACGCCCTGCAATCCGTGGTGGATCTTTTGATTTAAGTGACAATTCCCCAAACTCTTTTTCAATGGAAATACCGATTCGTTTGGCCTGCTGATCAAGAAACGAACCTGTTCCTGCAGCACATAGGGTATTCATCTCAAAATCAGATAGTCTGGATATATTGTTGTCCAACTGATCCATGAAAATCAGCTTGGAATCTTCTCCACCCATCTCTATAATCGTCCTAACATGGGGATATAGTTTTGAAACCGAGGTCGATTGCGCCACGATTTCATTGACATAGGTACCCCCGACTAATTCAGCTGCCAGTTTGCCCCCCGTGCCGGTGAAACTAAGATATCCGAATTGGTCGCTTGTATAAAATTCTCCAAGGGTATTCAGAATCTCCTTCAGTTTCTCGAAAGGTCTGCCATGGCAGTAATCATACCGGTCCAGTTTGATGGTGCCGTCGGAGTCCATAACGACGGTATTAATAGAGATAGACCCAATATCAAATCCGAATATAAATTTTGGATTCATAAATACAAATTAGAAAGAATTTGCAATTATTGGGGTTCCCCGGGAAACTATCGGGGTTAATTAGAATTACTCTAAATAAGCAATGAATTTATTTGCGGACACTGGAAAGGGACAACTGAATCGAAAAAGAGAATCAGGGCTTAATGAAGTGAGGATAAAAAATCGACCACCTTACCGCTGTCTTCAACTGCATTTACTTCCGAATCTTTGTAGATCAGGTTCCCTTTCCGGTCAAGGATAAAGGTCCATCGCTGGATGGTTGTACCGCGTGCAAGGTCCATGGATTTACCTTTGATCTCCCTTTGAATGGTTCCACCGTCCTTTTGAGGGACACCGAAAAGTATTGCGATTTCTCCGGATACATCGGCCAGAAGGGTGAAATTCAGCTGGTGTTCCAATGCGAACAAACCAAGGGTTTCGGATTTATCTCCCGAAACACCTACTACCTGTGCACCAACGGAAGCCAGGTCCCCTTTCTGGTCACGGTAACTGCAAGCCTGTTTCGTACATCCGCCGGTAAAAGCAGCAGGGTAGAAATAGATGACCAGGTAATCAGACGACTTCAGGTTTTTCTTCAGCACCCATTTTGCGCCTTCCTGATCGAGGGATGTAAAGTTGGGAACTTTTTCACCCAGTTTGACCTGGGAAAATGTATGATTTACAGTAAAAAATATCAGGATGAAGGTGAGGAAATGTTTCATAATAGAATGGGAATCAATTGTGACGCAACTAATTTATAACAATTTCCTCACATGTGCTTCATCTCGAGGGATTATCTCGACACAGTATGCCTGATATGGCACCAGTCTAAATGGTTGTTCTGTTGTAACCTCTGCCCTGTCTCCGACCATAACCCTGTCCCCGTCCAAAACCTTCTCTGTAGTAGTTCCCGCTTCTTCTGTTTACATTGCAAGTTTGATCGAAATATGTTTTTTGTTCAGGAGTAAGTAAACCAGAAATGCTCTGGTAATGGTCCTTCATCTCGGTGTTCATCTGTGTTTTGATTCCAGACGCTTTTACAGCATCACGCTCTGAGTAGAACTGCGTGCGCAATCCATCCATCGTTTTCTGATGTGTGACACTTAGCCTGTCGATTTTCTGTTGCTGTTCAATGGTCAGGCCCGGGATAGTCTGGCAGATGTCACTTCTGTTTGCTCTTTGTGCAAAGGCACCTGTAGCCATCATTGTGGCAGCTGCAGCGAATAATAGGTTTTTTCAGAGATCATTAAGCCTGCCATTGCCAACGAGGAAGCAAGACTGTTATGCAAATCATTTGGGATGTTGAAACGTACTGTATCCCTGCTATCTTTGTGGATGTACAATCCAATGGTAAACTCGTTGGAAAAATAAGACCACAATATGTACAAACACCTGTTTGGCCCGGTACCTTCCCGCAGATTAGGCATGTCGTTGGGCGTTGATTTAATTCCTCACAAAATCTGTTCGCTCAATTGTGTCTATTGCGAATGTGGCCGAACCACGAACCTTACCAGTGAAAGACAAGAATATGTACCGGTTGAAAGTGTATTGAAAGAGTTAAAACATTTCTTCAGCAACAATCCGGACCCGGAGTATATCACATTTTCGGGGGCCGGTGAGCCAACGCTGCATTCCCGCATTGGAGAGGTGCTTGAATTTATTAAGGGGTTGAGGCCGGAGATTCCGTTGGCTGTACTGACAAACGGGAGCCTGTTTGGTGATGATGCTGTCAGAAAGGACCTGATGCAGGCCGACCTTGTACTGCCTTCACTGGATGCCGCCACAGATGCGGCCTTCCGTAGAATAAACAGGCCGGTTCGCAGTTTTACCATTGACAAATATATTCAGGGCCTGATCGACTTCGGGAAGGAGTTTGCAGGGGAGATATGGTTGGAAATACTGATTCTTCCAGGCTATAATGATGACATGGACAATATAGATTCCCTGAAAGAGGCCGTGTTGAAGATCAAACCTGACCGAATCCAGATAAATACACTTGACAGGCCAGGGACAGTGGGTGGATTAAGGGCGGCCAGCAGAATTGAGCTTGAACGGATTTCCAATCTCTGGGGATTGGAGAATGTTGAGATAATCGCGGCTCCAATTGAAAGGCAGGATGTTAAATCGTACCGAACCGATGTGGAAAGCGCCATCCTGGAAACCCTTTCAAGGCGACCATGTACCCTTGCAGATCTGGAGAAGATCCTGGGCCTGCATATCAATGAAATCAATAAGTACCTGGGTGTGCTGGAGGAATCAGGGGTTATTGAAACCACGAACCATGAGCGAGGTCTATTCTATCAACTCAAACATTGAATCGAGGCTGTCTCAAAAATCTTTTTGAGGCGGTCTTTTATCATTTCTGAGGGAGTTTTTGCAGCAACCTGGCATTTTTCTCGCAGAGAATAAGCACGTTGCAAAAAAACCTCCTGAAGAAAAATTGAAGGCTGACCTTTTTGAGACAGCCCCAACCATCGATCCTTTTATTCCTTTATAGCCAGGTGATATTCCTGTAAAGATTTCACCTTGTAGGCACCGTTCCTCCGCTCCTTGATACCACTGGTGGCGGCCAGTGCTGCTGATGTAGTTGTAATATAAGGCACCTTATACTTAATGGCGCTCTTCCGTATGTAGGAATCATCATACTCGCTCTGTTTCCCGGAAGGTGTATTTATAACCAGATTTATTACCCCGTTTTTAATGGCATCAACAATATTTGGTCTGCCCTCATGAACTTTTTTAACACTTTCACATTCAATGCCATGCTCTTCCAGGAAACGTTTCGTTCCCCCGGTGGCCATAATGTTAAACTTCATATCCTGAAAATTCCTGGCAAAATCAAGGATTTTATCCTTATCCCTGTCAGCAATTGTAATTAATACGGTACCCTCAAGTGGCAAACTGGTGAGTGTTGCTTCCTGGGATTTAAAAAATGCCAGTCCATAGGAGTCAGCAAGGCCAAGAACTTCGCCTGTTGAACGCATCTCCGGACTGAGTAAAGGATCTACATCGGGAAACATATTGAAAGGAAATACCGCTTCCTTGACGCCAAAATGTTCAATTTTCCTCTCTTTTAAGTTCAGATCGGAAAGTTTTTTTCCAAGAAGGATCTGGGTCGCAATATTAGCCATGGATATATTGCATATTTTCGAAACCAGGGGTACGGTACGGGATGCCCTTGGATTTGCTTCCAGTATATAAACTACATCTTCATAAATAGCATACTGAATGTTCATTAAGCCCACAACTTTCAATTCCATGGCAATCTTTTTTGTGTATTCCTTTATGGTTTCCTGGTGCTTTTCAGGAATACTCACAGGGGGTATCACACAGGCTGAATCTCCGGAATGGATACCGGCATATTCAATATGCTGCATTACTGCAGGAATGAATACATCGGTACCATCAGCTATGGCATCAGCTTCTGCTTCGATGGCATCTTCCAGGAACATATCAATAAGGAGTGGCCTGTCAGGAGAAACATCGGTTGCTTCCGCAACATATTGTTCGAGCATATCTTCATCAAGGACAATTTTCATAGCCCTTCCGCCCAGAACGTATGAGGGCCTCACCATCAGGGGATAACCGATTCTTTCAGCAATTTCTCTGGCTTCTTTTATTGTACTTGCCATGCCCGATTCCGGTTGTGGAATCCGAAGTTTCTTCATGATCTGACGAAAGCGGTCACGATCTTCTGCAAGATCAATGGTATCCGGTGTTGTACCCAGGATCTTTACGCCGGCTTCAGCCAGCTCATTTGCCAGATTCAGGGGTGTTTGTCCTCCGAACTGAACAATTACTCCTTCCGGTTTCTCCTTGTGATAAATGCTTAATACATCCTCGGCAGTCAGCGGCTCAAAGTAGAGTTTATCGGAAGTGTCATAATCCGTTGAAACAGTTTCCGGATTGCAATTTACCATGATTGATTCAAGTCCCGCATTGCGAATGGCAAATGCAGCATGCACACAGCAATAATCAAATTCAATACCCTGTCCTATCCTGTTGGGTCCACCTCCCAGCACCATTATTTTCTTTCTGTCACTGACTTCAACTTTATCGGGAGCATTGTAAGTCGAGAAGTAATATGCCGCATTTTCCACCCCGCTGACAGGTACAGGTTCCCATGCTTCTGACAGACCAATTGAAATGCGTTTTTCCCTTATTTCCTTCTCAGGAACATTCAGCAGCAGGGATAAATATTTGTCAGCAAACCCGTCTTTTTTAGCCTGAATGAAAATCTCATCAGGCAATGAATCCCAGGTAAATTTCAGTAATTGCTCCTCCAGTTCCACCAGCTCCTTCATCTGAGAAATAAACCAGGTCTTAATATGGGTCTTTTTAAAAAGGTCCTCCACATCTGCACCCTTGCGCAGTGCTTCATACATAATAAACTGCCTTTCGCTGGAAGCATGCTTGAGCAATGCCAGAAGTTCATCAAGGGATTTATTGTTAAAGTCTTTGGCAAATCCGAGTCCATAACGACCGTTTTCCAGTGAGCGAATGGCTTTTTGCATGGCTTCCTTGTAGTTTTTTCCAATGCTCATCACTTCACCCACGGCCTGCATTTGTGTGCCAAGTTTATCTTCCAGGTTGTCAAACTTTTCAAAAGCCCACCTTGCAAATTTTACCACCACATAATCTCCGGATGGTGTATATTTTTCGAGTGTCCCGTCGCGCCAGTAGGGTATCTCATCCATTGTTACTCCACCTGCAAGCAGAGATGATACAAGCGCAATCGGAAATCCTGTTGCCTTGGAGGCAAGAGCAGATGAGCGCGATGTACGCGGATTGATCTCAATAACAACCACCTTTCCTGTTTTGGGATCATGAGCAAACTGTACGTTTGTACCTCCTATAACTTCGATTGCCTCAACGATGTCGTAGGAGTATTTCTGTAAGCGTTTTTGAAGTTCAGGAGCAATGGTTAGCATGGGTGCCGTGCAAAATGAATCACCGGTATGTACGCCCATGGCATCAACGTTTTCAATGAAGCATACTGTGATCATCTGGTTTTTTGCATCCCTTACAACTTCCAGTTCAAGTTCTTCCCAACCAAGGACAGATTCCTCAACCAGCACCTGGTTCACAATGCTTGCCGATAATCCCCGGCTTACAATGGTCCGTAATTCCTCAATGTTGTATACCAGGCCACCACCGGTTCCGCCCATGGTATACGCAGGCCGTATCACCACCGGATAGCCCAGTTCCCCGGCAACTTTTTCCGCATCTTTAAGGGTATTCACCGCTTTGCTTGCGGGCATCTCAATTCCCAAGCGATTCATGGTCTCTTTGAAAGCGGTTCGGTCTTCTCCTCTTTCTATGGCATCGATGTTTACGCCAATCACTTTAACACCATAAAATTCCAGTATTCCTTTTTTTGCCAGCAACGAAGATAGATTCAGAGCTGTCTGTCCACCCAGGTTTGGAAGAAGCGCATCCGGCCTCTCCTTTTTAATGATCTCTGTTAAGGCATATTCATTCAGTGGCTCAAGGTAGGTTACGTCTGCTATTTCCGGATCGGTCATGATTGTGGCCGGGTTGGAGTTGACCAGTACAATTTTATAACCCAATGAACGCAATGCTTTGCATGCCTGCGTTCCCGAGTAATCAAATTCACAGGCCTGCCCTATAACAATAGGTCCCGAACCAATGATTAACACTTTATCAATGCCTTTTAGTTTTGCCATGGTGTTTTTTCAGATAATTATAAAATTTTTAACGGATGAAAAAGTAAATCAATCTTTGTTAAAGATGTGAATTAAATCCATATTTTTCTTCTTATCTGCTCTCTGGAATATCAGATAATTATTGAAAACCAGAGATTTATTGTAACCTGGCTTCCGGCAATTCATTTTTCATAACATAAACATTTGATTTGTATTACATTTCAGCGTAAATGTATTCATTGTGATTCTGTCGCATCTGGAGAATTAAAACTATAAATTCTTTAGTTTAGCACAGAACTAAAAACAGCATTAATGGATACAAAAGGCCATTGCTTTCCAAAATCAATTATCATACAAGCAGTATATTTAAAATTACGTTTTAC
>SDBV01004090.1_pt1 | contig 21138 bp, 18 predicted proteins | sample 2277081 | NCBI WGS metagenome assembly SDBV01 (sample SAMN10402039, study PRJNA504765) | marine sediment metagenome | isolation source: marine sediment core GS10_PC15, 223 cmbsf | place: Arctic Ocean: Southern Knipovich Ridge | collected 2010 | reverse complement strand
GGCGAGCAATGTGACGATGGAAACTTGGTATCGGGCGATGGGTGTGACACACAGTGTCGTATTGAACCTGGGCATGATTGTGACTGCAGCGCCGATCCGTGTGTGTGCACAACGCGGCTCCCCCCGCTCCATGAGTTGACGACGTTGCGTATTGTGTTCCTTGCGTTGTTTGGGCTGATCCTTGTTGGATGCTGCTGTTTGATACTGGTAGGGAGCGTGCCCCCACGAAGGCGGCGGCCAGGGGGTGGCACACGGTGGGGAGGACGACGAGATGAGTACCAGCGGATTCCCACCTATACTACGTAGAGTGTGGGTAATATACCGTATGGGGTAGTCACCCAATGTCCCAGCCCATTCCGCCGCGCTCGCTCGGTCACGGAGTTGGCCGATGGGGTCTCAGCGTGAGGCCGACTCGTGGCTATGGATAGTAGGGTCGGCCGCCATGCCGAGCCAGCGCAGCCGCCAAAGTCAGGTCGACCTGACTTCTGACAGGGTCGCCCGATTCCCAGCCTAGTCTCCGTTTACCAAGCTCTCGTTTTCTGCGCATAAGTATGTGGATCCTGTCTGTATTTCCCACCAGAGCCGCGAAACACTCGATGGCACACCGCGTGGTTACCCCCGTGTTTCTGCTGGCATGGTGGGGGTTCCTATGGTTCTCGTGGCTCGCCATACTGGCAGTGTGGCCGCACGAGGGGAGTCCTTTTCAGATCTACACCAACTGGGCACTCGGACTGCATGCAATAGGCATCACGGTGATGTTGTTTGTTCGCGAGCTCCCCCCCGCATGGTGGTGGTTTCTCCACGGGACGGCGTGGATCGTGTTCACCCTCAGTTCCTTCATGCTTCTGCTCAATCCCTCGGTCGTCGCCGACGTCGATAACCACACAGTTGGGATACGATTTCTTCTGGAACGAGTTGATCATGTGTTGCCGCTGCTGATTACACTGTTGCTTGCATTAAAGTACCAGGTGTACCCGCGAGCATTTACGGTGACGCGATACCTGCAACTCACTTATGGTCCAATGCTTCCTCTGACGATTTATGTCATTATTTTTGATCCGCGTGAGATATATGGAATAAGAAGTATATCTCGGGGCAGTTTGTGGTTGCTCGCAGTGATTATATGCTCGCTGGTGAACGGGATTTTACTGTACGAGCATCAACTTGAGAGCATCCATCCGTGAGCAGCGGCGTGATGTCGGAGGGCGGCACGGTGTGGGATCTCGATGCGCCATCGCCCGGTGCGGCGCGTCGGAGAACGGCCTCGCCAAGCCATCAGTTGCTGGCGGTGGCGCCGATGGATCCGCCCGGGCCCACGACGGGGCGCCCGCGCTACCGCATGCGGGTCATCACTGCTTGGAGGATCATTGCGGATTTCGTACTATTCACGGTAATTGTAGTGTTGATCGGCACGGGGTGGTCACTGCTCTTTCATTTCGGGCTACTTCCCGATGTGCCGATTGATCGCACTCCGCTCAGGCACCTCGATATAGTGGTGGGATTCCAATTCGTGTTCCTACTCAACGAGGCACGGCATCGATACACGGTGCGACCCAGGCTATACCGTAAACTGTTGCTCGAGATTCGACGCGTAGCCGATCAGCATATTGGGCTGCTCGAGTTTCGCGGACGTGTGCTCCCGGAGCCGCAGAGCAGGGAACTTCGTCATCTCGTGGTGGTTCTACAGATGATGGTTTGCTTGGCGCTCGATCTGTTTCTGCCGGGTCTGACCATACCGGGGAGCAAGGCGCGTCCTGTGTGGCATGATCGACATTTGATCCAGTTGGTGGAAAATGCAAAGGACGGCGACACCGTACAAGTGATGCTGAACTCGCTGGCGCGGCTAGCGCCCATTGCGGCATTTTTGAAGACCGCGCGGTTCTACACTGCAGCCGATATTATCGCACTGAACGATAGTAAGGCACCGCTGCGCACCATCTTGAATGAGATTGACATCGCGGAACGCGTCGTGACTCCCTCGATATTTCGCACATGGTTATTCATTGCTATTGCGATCTATTTTGCGGTTATCCCGGCGACACTGTGGCATTTCTACCGATGGTGGACACCTCTCGTGTTTTTCTTTACGATGGTTATCGTATGGGGCGTGTGGATCATCGGGAGGCGGCTCACTGATCCGTTTGTGCATCAATTGAAAGGAAGCAGACACATGGACTTTATCCAGTGGCGCGATGATGAACTCATGCGTATCGACAATGCTATCGAACTAACCCAACCTGGACTGCGACCAGCGTCGTCCCCGATGCACGACCAGTGTCGTATAGAGCAGAGCACGGGAATGCCATCATAAACCATTACGGCTCACCTTGACGGTCTCCCCCGCGATACCTGCTCGGACCCACAGAGGGGATGCCGCCACCTGCCCGTGCGTTGCCGGCCCCGAGGTCGCCGCGACCGCTCCCAGATTATTCCCCTCAGGCAATACCTTGCGCAGTATCCAATACCACCCGTGCGATGCGATATAGTCGTACACCTCATCTGGGCCGTTGTTTCCATGGAGCATCACGGACACCCGAAGGGCGGGGAACTTTCTCTCGTATGTCTCCAATTGGGGTCGCAGATCACCTCGCATCAACTCAAACAACTTTAGTACTTCGGCGGCGGTAGGTTCGCGATCAGTTGGCCAAAACGGTAGAGGCATGCGACCGGCGTTGCCGTCAGACGGGCGCGGTCGTTCATCGGTAAGCGAGGCCCCGAAATTCGATAGCTGCTCAGGGCGCGTCTCCGCATGCCGCTCTCTCTTGCGCTGAAGGCGGCGGCTGTCGCTGCTGCTGTCGTCGGCCGAGTCGAGATCGGGCGCCACAAAATCATCGTTAGAATCGTAATCGTCCTCGTCCTCGTCCTCTTCCCCTGAACTGACCGCGATTGATTCCTCGTCACTCTGATTGCTGCTGCTGTCACTGTCGCTTGGAATCACGGCACGTCGCTTGCGCCCGCGGCTAGTAGCAGCTGCACCACTTGTAGATGTCTGGGGTCGGGGTTTCTCGGATCTCTTCTTGACCGTTCGTTTTGGGGACGGTTTTTCCACACTTGTAGTCACCGCCGTTTGCGTCTTTTTGCGCTGAGACACTCCCCCGCGGGTTATTTTACGATATGTCGCGGGAGGGATCCACGGCAACCCGATTTCATCTGTCAGGTGTACTATATTACCTTTTGGACAATTTTCCACCGGAAACGTCTCTGAAGCTCCTTCGCGTTCTACATACATGTGGTAATACAACATGGTAAGACTTGTGGTAAGTTGCGTTGCATTGATTTTGTACATCTGGTTTCTTTTGCCCGAATACACTGCATGCTGGATATCGCCCCCCTTCTTCTCCAGAACCCACAACAGTCGATGCGGCTGTAATCCCTGTTTGCTCGCGACCATTACATATTGTCGTAACCATGTTTCGAATGTACCACGGTTGATCGGGGACGGTATCGTGGCGGCGGCTTCATCCGTCAGTGAAACCCCTGCCCACAAAACGCGCATGCCGTTACAGGGCCCTTTACAAGTTAGTTCTAGTCCGAGCCAATCTCGAAACGGAGTCGTTTTCAATACATCCCCATCATACGGAGCATATCGCTGGTAGCTTGCCTCTCTCGGTCCATACATCTCAGTCCATCTGTCGAAACATCCAAAGTCTACCCGGTTAGACATCATACTCTCTGCTGTTGGGTGGGTTGGTCTCGCCGCCGTGGCAAGGACTGCATTCACTGGACCCGGCTCCGATGCCATGGGCGTCGCACTCACTGTTCTTGGGTCGGCCGGGTTCGGTATCGTAATCGGAGCCGCATTTGTCACAACCGGCTCCAATGCCATGGGCGTCGCACTCACTGTTCTTGGGTCGGCCGGGTTCGGTATCGTACTCGAACCCGTATTCGCCACAACCGGCTCCGGGACCGGGCTCATTGGTATTGGATCGGCCGGGGTTGGTGTCGTGGTCGGAACCGCATTTGCCACAACCGCCATTGATGCGACGTTTGTCGTAAATGACACCGGAGGCCTCATCTCCATGTTCGGCGTTGCATCCGCTGCATGCGATATCGGCGCTGCATCCGCTGCATGCGGGGTCGGCGTTGCATCCGCTGCATGCGATATCGGCGCTGCATCCGCTGCATGCGATATCGGCGTTGCATCCGCTGCATGCGATATCGGCGCTGCATCCGCTGCATGCGATATCGGCGTTGCATTCGTGGTCATGTCCGCCGGACTCGCTGTTGCAGCCGGACCCGTACTGCCCGGTGGTCCAACGTAGATTTCCAACAATGGGTTCGGGATACCCGGAGCTCGGTCATACAGCGGGCCAACAAGGGAGGCGTCCTGCTCCATCGCTGGGCGAAAGGTTTCTCACCAGAATGCCACCCGCCGCGCCTGACTACACCAAGCCGGCCACCGTTCGGGCCACGCGCATGCTGGCGGAGATCCGTTCGCGAAGGCATGTTCGCGCTACTCATCGACTGAGTAGCAGGATCCGTCATCGAGAAAGCCGGGCGGATCGGGCTGATCGATATCTGGTAGGATTGATTGGACGCGTCAGTGCGCAGAGCCGGAATCGACAGCAATTGCGCTTTGTCCAGACACAACTTGGAGAGCTGCGAAAACAATTGCCTATTATCCAACATGGGGTGGAGATACAACAAGACGAGTTACGATCCGTTTGGCAACTCGTGCTGCGGTGCTGGAAACTACAGACCGCGCAAGAAGCCAACAGTGTTCTTGCCACTTGGCGCCGCTTTCACCAATCTACACTTTTCGATCCAACTGTGATCCAACCACCGCAAAATGGCATTGGTACACAACCCAGACGCGTTCAAGAACGTCACAACCGGGGAGGCCAGTCATGATGATCTGAAGTACTTGGCACAGTTCTTCCCTGATGTAGCCACGATGTTGCAGCGAAACCCGGCCACGCCCGTGGAGACGATCGGCGATTGGATGCGCGGGAAAGCTCCAACGCTCACAAATGTGATCGTCCAGATGGTATTGGCGACCACGGATCTCTTTTTACTGATGCCGCCCGTGCAAACCACCCAACAGAAACTCATCACTACCATTCTGTCATTCAGCAAAACCACGATGGAGAATGTACCACCGCATGTGTTGGGTCCGCAGATCCACCCGACATCGGAGACAGTGCAGTCAATCCAATCCCAGTATGCGCTCTCGTTGGTGATCGACGCTGATTTCTTCAAAACACCCGAGGGCAAAGCGCGGTTTGAGCAGTTTATCACGGCACTCGCGCGTTCCGCAGAGTGGACAGTGATCTCCATCATTGTGCGCACTATCATCGAACGCACCTACGCCCCGTGGCGCGAGACGATAATGAGCCAGCAACCGGTGGTTTTCGATGTGTACAATGCATTTTATCCGGAACTGCGTGATTTCGGGATAATCCAGAAACAGACGGAAGGGCTTGGTTTCTATATACGCATCGACCACTTGCGTGCAATGCTCCGCGGTCGAAACAAAACCCCGGATGTACTGGTACTCGGGCCCGGCATACGTACATTCGTCGCATTCGGCAATAGCGTGGAGACCGACGCAAGCAAACGCGGCGAACGACGTGCTCTGACTGTACTTGAAAAGGGTGGGCGTGTCTTCGAGTCGTTCGATGGAATGCGTATAATCGAGGAGAAAGAGTGGCGATTCGAGGGGCTGGAGGACACGTTCTTTTCGCTGCTCGACGCCGCGGTGTGGGTGCCACGAAGTTCGTTCGATCAAGACTTCTCTCCGAACGATATCACAACTAGGCAGTACAACACACATGCATATCGTGGTATCGTCAAGTTGGACGGGGACACCGATCACCTGGCTCTTACCAGTATCGATTCGCTTATCCGCGACTGCGCGCGTTGGGATCGGCGTACAGGCGAGCTGAACCACAAGATGCACTCGGATTTCATCAGAGAGAGACGCTCGGTGTCGTTGCAGACAGCGACGTTGAATGAACATGAACTTGATCTCTTTGTGTATTATAACGAAGAGACCAAGGAGCACGATGTGGTGAAATGGTGGGGACAGGTGGAAACGCACTTCCTACATATGGACACGGTTCGAATGTTCGGTCGCTCGTTCCGACGACAGCTGGCGATGCAAGAGCCCGCCGAAAATATGATCAACGATTACGTGGCTGGCCTACAGTTGATAGAAGAACTATATCGCCCAACGGATCAAGTTGAGTTCAGCCAAATCGAAGGGTTGGCAGCGGCGGTTCTTCTTTTGAACGGTCTTGACCTGGCCGACGGGTCGTTGTTGGGTGTCGAGCAGCAGGGCCAGATCAAACTACCATCGCGCGACGAACAGACAGGTGCTATCTTCATTGGCGATCGATGGTTTGTGCGCCCCGACATCGAGGGGGGACCGAAATATGACGTTGATCCAGACAGTACAGTCGGACCGGCTGCCGATGGTAAGGGCCGGAACGTACCCGGGAACGCAGTCCGTGTACCCGATCGATTTTATGGATTCGGTAATTTCATGGGCATCAACTCCATCGCGGGCTTGCGCGGTATCTCTGACGGACGGGGATGGAACGCGAATGACATCAAAACGGCGTCTGCGTTCATCCGGGCGGTGCAATGGTTGTTTCGCGAGGCGACCGATTCGTTCGGACGACCGCATGAGTTGCTCCGCGCCAAGTTTCTACCACATTACTGGACCACCGGCGAGCGCGACAGCGAAACGAACAATTTGGCGATGTTTGGGCATTCGGTGGTGGACAGCTCGAAATTCCCGATCCTCATCAACGCCTCAAAGGTGGGTGGCGTGTCTCTTCCCGGACTTGCAGACCAGGTGGGGAATGCAGCGAAACGCATGGTCGGGGCTAGTGACAGAGCCAACAATGCACTGGAGCGTCTTCTTGCCGCACCACAACTAATATCAGAGGCCAAAGGGGTATTCTACGGCAATGATGAGAAACTATTCGATGATTTCAATGAAGAGTTCAATCTCACGGTACGTACGCCCGCCCCGGCAGACCGGATCTTTGAGGATCGTGGCGACCCACTTGCGCAGTTCATTGCAACCGAGATCCTTTCGGAACAGGGCCGGGTCATAGACCTACGAGGGTCTACAGCGGAGGCCGCTCATGTGTTGTCGCGCGCGGTCGAGCTGGTGATGGAGAACGCGGACCCGGCGCGTATTGAGCCGCGAAAAACGCTGACGCGCGAGATAATCAGGGAGTGGCGCGAAGAGGCGGCCCGGATGCCGGAACGTTCCGATTTCCTACAACGACGTACACGCAGTGGACGATCGCGTCACGCAGAGCCGCTTCAACAACAGAGCTTACAAGAAACGTTGGGGGTGCTAGCCAGAGAGCCGGTGACTTTGAACTGGGTCAACATGCGAATGACGTTGCACCCGGATTTGTTCAAGGTGCGGGGGGCATGGAAGTTCATCGTGGTACCGGTGAATCCTGCCTACCCGCGGCAACCGTTGTTTGTGACAGACCAGTCTGCTGAGACTCTGCCGCGTCGCGCGAAATTGGCGCGTACGAGTATGGATCGAGTGGAGGAGTTTGGCGTATCGCAGGAAGAGTGGGAAGCATTGCCGGTCACCATCTCGGTCTTTGACGATAACTCCGGCACACGTCGACCGGTGGAACGCATTGCGGGCGATCGTGATTTGGCACACGAGTTTACCCCTACACTCGTACGACGCAACTACGTGGTGAATGATGGGATCATCCATCCGCTTGAACGAATAGGGGCCCTGTTGCTGATATGGTCACGTGTGCACCGCGATACAATCCGTGCATGGGCGCGCAACAACCTGGTGGTCCCGCTTAATTTCATGGAGGCTCAGCCATTCGGACGATTCAACACCACTGGGATGATCATGGCGGAGGGCGGCAAGGTAGCAAAGGACGGACGCTTCGTGGGGGGGGCCGGGTTCACCCCGTTCAGTTTCGAAGACCTTAAGATCGCAGAGGACATACGCAAAGTACTCTTCGGGAACTTCACTATGCGCCTGGGCGCTCATGTAGCCGACAAGGATGCTGCGATCACGAGCAGTCACGATTTGGTGAGAGAGTACCTCGGCGGATGGGGCCGCGCCCCTATGGTGGATCGAACCGATTTCAACGCTGATACATTGCAACACGATGGGGATACGTTCGTACTTGCGGTTCCGTACCACTTCCAGTCGCAAGACCTGCCCACCGCATGGGATATCACTGGAGTGTACCACATGCAGTTACTGGGTTTACTTAATTACGAAGGTGAGCATGATCCCAATCAGCAACGGATCCATTATCCCACTGCCCCGTTCTATGCGTGGTATTGGAGACTCAATCGATTAAACCGCGGGCTTCGTAATCAGTTTGCACAGTACCACCAAAATGAAGAGTTTTTGAACACACTGATGTTCCGCACGGCACAGTATAATTGGAATCCGGTCACTCGTCGTCGCGATGTGCTGGAGGCGTCGCGTGGTCATTTCCAACCAGTTGAGTATGCGGGTCTCATCGGAGATATCCGCCAGCGACCGCAGACATTCCGAGGGGTTGTGGATAAGATAGCGGTGGCGTAATACTACAACTCACATGTTGCACCCGCGATTTTCTCCGCTATTTCCCCGCACCCGCCGATGCCCAATCAGAGCTCGGCCCGTTCGCCATGTCACGCGTCTCGCGTCCCATGACTAAAACGGAGCGACACCAACTTGCCGCAATGCGTGCGAACACACAGTCTGCGGTCACCGAGATTGTCGACAATGGTAGCGATGAACCCGTCGCGTGGGGGAACTACACTGAACAACAGCCTGCTGCGGCGACTCCTCCGCAAGGGTTGACACCAGCGAGCAATGGATTCGGAGCCCCGGCGCCCGCCGAACCCAAGAAGTACGTAGTGGACATACGAGATCGCGATAATCTCAGTACGACCGCTGCGGGTTTGGTGTGGCAGGGGACGCTGGAGGCGAAGGGGGAGGATGACGCTAACGATGAACGCCAGTTTCCCGCCATATCACGTGAAGCATGGGTACCCGACTCCCTTACCATAAAGGAACTAGCGGATAAGACACGCGAAGAAGTGGCCGATATCGTGGATACCGATCGAGGGTATATTTGTCAGATTCGATTGTACTCGCTCGAGAACGATACCCTGGTGCCATTGGTGGTACGTGCTACCACCATATCGGCCGATCCCGTCGAGAAACAGCGAGTAGCCGCGTTGAATCGTTTGCACCTAGCTGATGGGCGCCGCGCACTGTTTCTGATCGGAAAGCAAGCGAGCGGAGGTGCGCCCACCATAGTGGTGTTTGACGGTAAACACCTTGTGAATTCCAGGGTGATCGACCAATACGGAGGTGATGATATCGAGAGCATTCTGGCTGCCGTCGTAGACATCGATGCCCATACTGTGGCGATGCCCGTCAAAAGCGAGTTGTTTGAGCGTGTAAGAGCGAATATGGCAAAATTGGGGCTCTCGCGCGATAGCGTGGGTCAAATTAATGCGGAAACAGTCGCGGTCCCGCGTCAGCCGGTGGAGCTACTGAGGGCACAGTTGCGAAAGGAAGCATCTGCCGGATCGTCTCGGCCCTACATTAACCCGGCCAACCTGCGTTTCGTATTTGGACGCTGGGACGAGAAACCGTTGCACACATTGGGGGGTACCCCACTACAAACACATGAACGTACAGGTTCCGTGGAGCCTTCTCACTATTTGCAAGGTGTGCACACTGTAATGGCACAGTTGGAAATCGATGTCCAGTATCCTCTGCACAAACCGGAATCGGCGGGGGGCTCGGCTTCCTACATGGATGACGATAGCGGGGAGGACGACGGGGGCGAGGTGGGATACGGGGATGATGAGTCGGAATAGGGAGGGTCGCTAGCATGCAGGGACAATTATGAGAACGACGCGAATCGGTCTGCTACCCCCCCCGCGCGCTCGCCGGCGCTAGGGCGGTCCCGTACGCGCATCCAAGCGTCAACATCGCTCGAGACCTTTGCACGGACTTCTCCATGAAGGGTTTCGAGCGAATGCTGGGCCCATCCCGTGTGTTGCGATTCGTAGTGTTGAAGATAGCGCCACAACGTCAGTAGTGAAATCGAGGGCCACCATGTATCGTGGTAGATTGCTGCATCCTGTTCCGCCGTCGGACACGGAACGCGCATCGATGTCCACACCACTCGGGACGGATCGGCCGTGTCCCATAGTCGCATCGCTGTCACCAAGTGCTGCCATGCCAATCTGCATTCCTCGGGCTCGTCTTCCTTCACAGCCGGTTCGAGTGCCCAGAATAAAAAATGGACGAGCTGATCTGGACACACTTCGCGATTTCCCATCAGATGCCATAGGTATAGGGAAAGTGGCCACTCATCCGGGACGACCGGTGGAGGCCACCATGATCCGGTCTGAGCAGCCGTGCGGAGCGTGCTGTATGCGTACGCTGCCCATCGATTCTCCCGCTGCCACCGTGCTAGATGGGCTGCGTCGACCATCTGGTCCAGTCTTGCAACGGCCTCCGGGCGCACCGTGTATTGCATTGATTTGAGATAGAATAGGGCACGCAATCGAGCGCACCATCCGGGGAATTCGCGCGACGAGGATTGATGTGCCGCGCCGTCGATTTTCTCCCATTGCAGACGTGATAACAGCGGCGGAAGCACCCCCTGGTACACCACACGATCCCAATCTTCGCGATGCACCACTGCGGGATTGTGCAGATCCGACGGACCCCATTTGCTTCCGCCCCATTCGATGTACTTCACCAGACCAGCAGCAACACAATGTAGATTACCGGAACGAATGCACCATGCAACAACATGCGGGTGGGTGTTGATCGGATCAATTGTCGGCTCTGCCCACACGGGCGGTGACCACTGTGCGGCGGGAATACACCACCGCGCTATCTCATCACCGGCCGGACCCACCTGCGCACATTGGGTATTGCCGAAGATGCAGGCGATTTCGAATACACCGGGGTTCTCTGCGAAACACGTCCATGCTTGCCGCGATCCGTCGTATACCCACGGATAGTACCGTCCATAGCATCCTTCCAGCTTGGTAGTCATGTGGGAATGTACCTGCGTAAGCATCGAGTAGGCGGTTTGCATCGTCTCCGACTCCATCGCCAGACATAGGCATAAGCGCACCGATTCGTCTTTGAGCCAATCGGCGGGATCATGCTGCCACATGTGGGAAAAGGCAACGAACACCATCTTGTGGCGCTCGGTTGGGCATAGTTCCCCCCCGCGTGCGAGCACCCATGCGTAAAGGATCGAAACCCACGACGACCACTGCGTGAGTGCCGACGGCGGGGTCGACACGCCGTCGTTGTATCCCCAGTTACCCTCCCGTTCACATATATGGTCGAGCAGAAAGGTATGTGTACATGCCATCGAATCCCGTACGATGGGGCGTAACCACACACAAGCGTGCAATTGGATGCGCTCGCAGTACCGTGATAGGATGCGACGAAACTCAATGGGAACACTGGATCGTCCCTCCGTGGGGCGAGGAGCGTGATCTAGAAACCTGCACACTTGCCAGACAATCCCGATCCACATTGCACGGGAATACGTGCGAGTCTGCACGGTTGCATCCGAGGATATCAACTCAACCGCGTTGCTGGCCGACGCCGTAATCGTTGCACCAATTGGATACCGCTCCGAACACCGCACCAAAAGCTCGGCGCTACGCCATGCAGCCCACCACGGGGCGGTTGCGGGCGTGATGGGGGTTATCACCAGTCTGGTGATTATATCCGCGAGAACGGATACGTGGCGCAGGATTTCATCGTGTTCGTGTGCATTCGTTGCATCCGTTTTCGAGCGAGGCGGTGCACCGATCGATGTTGCCGTCGGCAGGATCGAGGTCATGGCCTACCCTTTATCCGCAGCGCGCCCCCTTCGACACGACGAACTGTTCGCGATGCGGATCCCAGCGCGCACGCGAGAACCAGCGTTCAACATCAGCTATTCGATGCACGACCGATAGATCACGAAATTGATTCTGATATGATGGACGAACGATAACTGTCGTATTTGTATTGTCGCGCACACTGACGGCAGATCCACCCGCGAGCAACAGCGTCTGGAGGATACGCGCCGCGACAAGATCTGAAAACTGTACCCGTACCGCCTTGTCGACCATCAACGTGTGGGGTGGGATCTGAAACTGGGTAAATTCTCGCGGATACCTTGATTGCAACCGAGCATGCCCCCACTCCACTGCGGATGCAAGTGCCGCGGGCGGGAAATCGCCGGCAATGTGGCCGGCGATCAACTTCGAAAATGCTCGGGGGATTACAAGAGCGGCGGGATCCGCGTCTGACGGGGTGGGGACTGGTGGTGGGTCGGGGACAACGGCAGCGGCAGGGATCCAGGCTCGGCCGGTTGTGACGGAATCTCCCTCCTCACTTGGTTCCCACTCGACCACCGGCCGCTGCATCGAATCTGTTGCACGGCGCACTCACACTTGATTTTACAGCTCGCCCAACGGCGTGTGCAAGATAACTTCTTGTAGCGATAAATCGACCAATTCTGGATGCACCATATGAGATTGCAGCTGGGCACGTGTCCGCACCGATCCATTTCGCATCGTCCATTCGTGTCGCGCCACGTCGACGGATTCCACGGTGTGGGCGTCGATATCCATGCGGGATACCGCCCCATCCGGGGGTATAAACACCGTGGTATCACTGACCCGTCCTTCGTTCATTTTAGACCATGTCGGCAACCCGTCCACTCGGTATAGTTCAAACTCGCGGCCCTTGCATATGGGTAGCCCGAGCTGGGCGCGATGCCATTGGGGCACCTGTAAAAGATACGCCAATTGCGAAGATGTCATTGTGCCGGCGGCAGCGCTTGCCGTCGGACATGCCACATATCGCGGCGCCTCAGCCGCACCTCGGGGCTGTAACAGCGGTTCACGCCATCCGTTCAGATCGAGCTGCTTGGCAAAATCCGGGGCGTGCTCTTGGATGGCGTCCCATACGTGATCGCGCTCCAGTGAACGGCGGACCGCCTTGACGCGTACTGTGGATGCGGCCGGGGAGGCAGCTCGACCGTACTGCGCTGCCCACCCCGCAAACGGCAATGCCACGCTCGATCCGAGTCTTTGGGCATACACGGCGTATTCGTGCAATGACGGCACACTGCCATGTGTGGACATAATCGCGGGCGGGCGGACACTTTTCGTGCCTATTAGCCATCTTGATCGATGTAATCAGATATAGGGCGGATATCCGCACGATGGCGCGCCCCTATCCCATCGTGAAGAGAGTTCGACGACATCCTGATTCGATTCTAGTCCAGATCAAAGCTCTGTATGACAGTAAAGAGCGCGACGCACGTGAAGAGGGGGCCAGGGATACCGATACGATGCGTGTTGAATATCCGATAGGCATGGATCGCGATGCACTCCGGGTGCGCAAGGGCGAGATCCTCATGCAGTCTACCAGTGTGCGCCGTGATGTATCGGGCCCCTATCGTGTACTGTCGGATCTAAACGGGGTTGTGGTGCCCCAATCGTTACCAGATGACTTGGTCGAGGCGTACCTATTCGCGCACTATCGATTTGCCGGGATTTCCGATATGAACTATGATCCGCGTACCGATTCAAAGGTGGGCGGGCTCGGCACCATCCTCGCCGGGCGTACTTCGATTGAGACCGATGGAGAGAATCCCATCGAGACCGGTGATCAGATCGAGGTGACCATCCCGCGCAGCATGCATACAAAGGCAAAATCGTTTATATCCGAGAATTTCGTACCAGCCAGCAAACGTCGATGGCAGCTACGCCGGGTTCGACCTGACTCCATCACTGACCGGTTTGCACATGAAATGGCAACATACCTAGAAAACCCGCAGCAATATGTGGTGTGGATGGGCGGCGAGGGGTCGGAAATAGCGCAACAGAAAGAAGCGATGCTCCTCAATTGGGGACAGTTTGCCAAGATGGCCATGGCGGTGGGGATAGCGACAGCACTGCAGAGCGGGGATATTAAACTCACTGCGCCAAATGGGGAGGCGGAACCTGACGATGCGCTCCTGGTGCTCTTGGCGAAATTCGGTATTGATGCGCGCACGCGCGATGTGACTACACTCGATGTGATGGATGAATCAACCCGACAAGCACCGTCGGGGATGGAACAGCAATTTCTGAGACGTATATTCGCACAACCTCGCGACCGTGACGCACAGGTGTTTTCGGCCGGCCCGAATACCGCCGGATTTCTACAAGAGCAAACGAACGCGTGGCGCCGTGCAGTGTCGTCCACGGTACAATTGGGGCAAGCTGGTCTTGATCAGCGTGTGGGTCGCGCACTTTCATCGAGCCGCGATGGCGAGATCCTGGATGTATTGGTATGTAGTACCTAGATATCAACGGACCGCTCCCACCACTCCAGAGTGCGACGAACCTGCGGCGCACACAGATCCCACCCCGGCGTGGGCCACGTCCATTCCACGTCGGCCCACCGGGGATCGTGCGTGTACAGTTTACACATTGTACTTTTGCTCTCGACCACCGAGCCTGCGTTAAACTGTGCAAAGTACCATCGCCTCGCTTGTTCCCGCATCTCCTCCACCGCCTCGCGCGCTGTAGACACCGATCCAACCTGCTCCACGCTCCCTTCGTCGATACGATAAGCCTCGAATGCCTCGATGTACTGGTCAACCTCGCCCGAGAACGCCGTCACACGCCGCCGGTCGGGATGCGATGAAAGCGCGCGGCGTGCTTGCAGCATACACTCGTGCGCTGCATCATAGCGGCGACGATCGCTCCATCGCATTGCGCGCCACCACCATGCTTGTGCGCGGACCACCGCGTAGCGGGCTTGAAACCATGCGGGAGGCGTGGCGCCCCACCCGCGCAAGTAGTGGTGCATCTGTGTGTAAAACGACTCGTATACCACCACACGCGAATCTTCCTGCAATTGTGGATTCTGCAAGCGCCACGCCTCCATACGACACATCCACTCCATGTAGGAGCATGTAAGCTCGTAGCATTCCATCGGAAGACGCCAAAACGAATCTGCGCGCATACGCCACTGTGCAAGCGGTGCCACCCGGGCGAACCGCATCATGGCCGCGGCGTTACGACATTCATGCACCGCGCGATCGATGTGTCCCGCGCGCGCACTCGCGCTGGCCATTGACCACAGCGCCCACGCGCCACACCATGACCACATGACTGTTTCGAAATGCGGGCATGCGTGCAGCAGGTGTCGCCTATCCTGCCAACCACCGCGCCATGTGAACCACCATTCATCGTTGCCGCTGCCGAAAGAACGTTCGGTGACGCGCGTCACCCACTCCTGGAGCGAAGTTTGTACATTGGTGTGCAGCGAAAAAAAATGCGTATAATCAACACGGGCAGACTTCAGGGTAGACGCAACGGCCAATCTGGTGGTTGTGATTGGCATCCGTTGCCGCGCGAACTCGCACGGTATAGGACATACAGGCATCGCAAGTAACAGCGAATTCTCTAGCACCAACAATGGGACAAGGAGCTTCTACCAATCTTAAGCGAGCCGTGCGACCGATAGCAGGAATCGCCGCCGTGTTCTACCTTGTGGTAACGATAGTGGTCTTCATCAGCGTGCTACAACTGGTCGTGACACCATTGCCTAATCTGTTCGTACCTAGATGCTGGTTCCTAATAACGCATGGTGTGCTGACAGTAATACTTGCACTAGTGTATGCAGCAATAGTAGTATTTGGTGTACGCGGTGGAATGTCAGGGTTCACCATGCTACATTATGCTGTAGTGATATTCTCGACTGTCCTTTTGATTATCTGGGGCTTCATTCTAGAGGCAGGCGATCCCGTGGACATTCCTCGATTGTGTGAAAGCGGAGCCGATCATGCCGTGTACAAGTTTGACAACTCGCTCAATGCTCGGTGGAGCCTGCTGCTGCAAGCGTGGCATGTAGCGCACCTCGTGTGGGCATTGGCAGGGACAGTAACTGGATTCGCAGTGTTCATGGCGCCGCTGGCATAGGTGCGGCCTAAACATGACAATGGATGGGTGTGAGGTGTGTGGGGGAAGCAGGGGTACGGGTGGGAACAATCGATATACCCCACGCAACGCCGGTGAAAATCCTCGCTATACACCCCAGAACTCAAATGGAAAGTTAACAGACCGCCTCATGGTGAAACTTGCGAAACGCGTCCTGGCGGGCGATCTCGTACTCTGGTTAGGAACCCTTTCTGCCCTTGCATACCTGGTAGGTGCGATATTGGCCTACACTGAACTGAATACGTTCACCGAGATCCCCCCGGGATGGTACTTGACCATCGGCGTGATTGTAGGTGTACTCGCCCTTATTACTGCTGCTGCATGGTGGGGCCTGCGAAATATCAAAAGAGAGAAAAAACAGCAAATCCTCCCCGAACAGGCCGCGTGGTGGAACACATTGTTGATGTACATCCTTGTCCTCTTCCTGGCGGGTCTATCGATGTTTCTACTCGCCCTTGTATTCATCGTCAATAACCAAGGGGAAGGCGCGTTTGCGTCACCGGTCGGGTTTACATTCGCGTTACCCGTTCCGGACACTACTGTCAACCCCGCAAAGGTAGAGGAGTTCCTGAAAATCACGGGTACATGGATGTTGATGGCGAACGTGAATTTCTCGCTTGCGCTGATTGTAATGTGGGCACTCGCTGGATTGTTCGGCACCATGTGGACCCCAATAAGCGGGGCAGAAGAGGTGATCCCGGTTCTGGCGCGGGTCGGGCATCGCGCTTGGGCATAGCGACGACCCATCATGGACATGTTGGGAATGCGGCCCACTCGTCGCGCGACCATTGCAGGCGCGTGAGATCACCCGCACACAGACGAATGAGCTCAGCGCGCGTGACGCGCAAGGTATTGCGCAACCAGTCGTGGGGGAATAAATCACGACGGTGCAGGTGTTGTGCCTCCAGACCCATCGTAACCATTTGATGCCACGTCACGCCAAGCTCCGCCAGTTGCAGTGGCGTATATTGCGCAGCCACCCATTCGCGCATCGTCACGCCCTGGTCCACCAGCACTTGTGGATGCACCACCCCGCGACGGAACCGGTCGAACGGTAGGTGCTGGCGCATGAGCGCGCGTAGGTTCGTGAGTTGGCGCGATTCCACGAACGCTTCCGACAACTCCAACAACTGCGCGGCGGGCCATCCCGTGGTGCGCGCAGTGCCCGCCGAATCGCGCGTGAGCTCCGCGACCATGCCACGTCGCGCTACCTCGAACAGCCATCCCTCCTCGAACTGCCGCGCATCCTCGGCGAGATCCACCAGCACCGGCGTGTGCTCGGTCCGATCCACCGGGCTGCTGCATGCGGGACACCGCACGATGCGATGGTACATCAGATACTGCATGCAGCGCAGATGTATCATGTGGGAGCACGGAAACCGTATGTATGCCTGGTCAACGGGATGGATCCCGCGCGTGCACCCCTCACAGGGCGAAGTCGGCATCGCTGTCACTGTCGTCATCGCTGTCAACGATGACGAGCTTGCGTTTGCGCGCTCCCCGACTTCTGCCGTTTTGCGTTGCTGGCTCGTACTCGTGTCCGAAGAACGCCAAGTATATTGCACGTCCCGCCACGGGCCCCACCTTGGACATCTTCGCGCCTGCGCGTTTGGCGGGAACCATGATCGATGCGACTGCGGCGGGGCCATCGATGCGTAGTCTGTCCAGCAGCATGGAGATAGAGGCGTACTCTGTCACGATAGCCCGCCCCACACGCGCCGAGATAAGATTCACGCACATGAGCATGTGTACTGTCCCCGTGTCGTCCATATTGCCTCTGCGAGGCGCCACCAAGATGTGGTCCAAGGGCGATGATGCCGCTGCCGCGCCCGTCGACGAACCGATCTCGCCCGACTGCATAGATCGCGCGATAGTGTTAACCATCGCAATTGTGCCGCATACATCTGCGACCTTGTGCACGGGGATTCCGTCTCGGAGCGCACATCGCAACATCGCGCTCTCGAGCGTGGATGGTGCCAACGCATACTCTCGATAGTGTTTGTAGTACAGATCGTACTCCGACATCCCTTCCACCACCACCATCACGTGGGCCCCGGTGCGATCGCGCAAGTCGCGCAGGCCGACTTTTTGTTTGCGCCACCGATTCTTGCCCTGTTGTCCGAAATCGCTGATACTCGACGATAGATCGGGTGCGCTTTTGCGCTCGATCACCACCACGGGGCGCAATGGGGGAGTGTCGGCCAGGGCTTCACCGTGGAGATCACAAAAGGCGGTAGCGTCCACCCCGCAGAACCCTGCATCGGCATCGACAATACATAGTGCGAAATCGCCAGATTTCAGCTTACATCGACGTACAATGTGTACGTTCGTGAACGGTCGAGCCATCCTTAGGATTTGCGGAATCACCACTCGGGTTTCGTTGCAGTCCACCAGGAGCCACACGTCGGGCATGGTCCCCGATCAAAAGCTGTTGCACGCGTCCTCGCGTTTCCTGGGAGTGCAAATTTCACTTGCCAATAGGGTATCTTTATTCCAAAAACTTCGAAGTGTGTTTTGCGACTATTTGCCCGCGCAAAGCTGTTACAGTTACTGATGGATCAGTCGGGAGCCGCGTTCCGGCGAATCGCCGCGCGGGTCGAATCGCTCGAGGGGGCCCATACACCCTCGGTGTTCCCCGCCGCACCAAAGGCCGACCTCAACCTGTCGCACTGGATCCACGATCTCCCGCGTCAGCGAGCACAAGCCCTCGCGGCATACAACGGGGCGCCTACCGCGGTAAGCAACTTATCGGGCGGATCGGTACAATGGGTGCGGGATGATGTCTATGAAATCGAGGTCCAAGATACCGCCAAACTACACTGGGTCCCAGCGCAACATACGGATTTCCTCACGCTTACCATCTTTACTAGCATCCCCCGTGACCGTGTGGACGATGTGCTCGCGTTATCGGAATCGGTCTCGTATCGTTCGCCCAATCGGCTTAGTGCCCGTTGCCACTTCATGGGAGCTAATTACGCCACTCTTGCTCTGGCGATGCAGGTGATGCGTCGCGAAGTTGATCCGGTTGAAGCACGCCGACGGTACGGTCCCATGATCGAGGCTACGTTGGATGCGCGCATGATGGTGGACCCAACGAGCGGTGAACGTGTGGTGATAGGCGTGGCGAACATTCAAGATTACGCCAGTGCACTCGGGTTTGACTTTATACTCTTTGACGGTGTACCGACGCAACTCGGCCCGGTGATGCGCGGATCGCGCAATCGACTGGAGCCAGCAGAACGACCGAATAGTCCTATGCCGATCGATGAGGGCGACGATCATCGCGAGATTGAACAAACTGTTACTGCGTTGCATCTCAATGGGCTGCACTCGGAAGCACAAGTATTGAAAGACGCGGTGGAACAGCTACAGATGCATCTTATTGCAGGGATTGCAGTTGGCAAACGTCGCCGTACGCGTAAGGCGATCGTACGTGTTCGCGATCGAGCACAGCAGACACTTGATCAAGTGGGTACAGCGCAACGTACGCTCGAAAATCTCAATAGTAAAAACAAAAAGTTGAACATGGTTGTGGCCGAAACGGTCGTGATTTTTAAGAACATCACTCCCCAGTTGCAGAAATTGATCAAGGATCTCAATGGACAGCTCGATCAGATCTGATAGCGATCACTGTAGCCCGTCGAACGCGACCCGGGCACGTTTACGAACGTCCGACGCACGGACGTGATCGTCCCGTCCGAAACGATCGTAACATGATAAAATCAACGGCAGCTGCGGGTGCTGCATCAATTCCTGCACAGTGGTATGGTTTGGGTCTGCCACGATGTGTCCTGCCCTGAATAACTCCTGGAGTTCACCGCGTTCCCGCGCTCGATCCCACATCTTGCCGAGCACCACAGGTAGCGGGGCTCCCATAGTGAGCGATGCGTGCGGACGAACACCGTGGCGGCTCGGTCGTTGTGCATTCTCGAGCGGGTCATCGTCGTTGTCGTTGCTCTCTGTTGCCGATACCACCGATGAATCCATACCGGCTGGCATTCGCATGAGCTCCACCATCCTGTCCCCCGTGGGAGCCTCGTCGCCAGGGGGGGTCGAAACCACTACCTCGCCGTTTGTTGCGGCCGTCGCTGTCGCGGGGTTTCGTTTAGACCGCGCTGTGTGCAGCACGCCACACTGGACGCACGCGCGCAATTCGGGAGTGAGCCGAACCATCTGTAGCACGATGGGGGGTTTCAAACGCTCCAAGTTGCGAAGCCCGGTCCATACTTGTAGACATCGGGCGTATTCCTCTTTGGTTTCCACTTTATGCAGCTCACAGCCTAGTTTTTTGACCGCCGTTGTCACCGATGAACGCGAAATACTGAATCGTTTGCAAAGATCTCCGATGGTAGTGTAATGGGGACCGTCCGGGTTGAATTGCACCCCGCGGACAATCGAGGCCGAATAGAAGGGCACGGTGGCATTCATAGCACTGGGTCTCGGAAAACCTTATACACGCACACCGGGGTGCAGCCAAGGTTCTGGCCATGCGCAGCCGTCATATGACCACCCGTCGTCCGTCCCACATCGTTAGCTGCAACGGAAACGCATCCTCGGGCGCCGCCCGCAGCGCCATGAGTAGCTGAGTCATGCGAAAGGCCCGGGCGTCGGTGATCGGTTCCACGCGCGTGGTGTTGAACACCGACGTGTTGTTCACGGCGCGGACCACTTGCCCCGGCTGCAGCTCGGTGTGCAACGCGCGAGGCACCGCCAGAACCACATAGATCTCCTGGTATCGCCAAGCCGGCGCTACCCATGCGCTCAGCTGTGGCACGCGCGGAGCCAGTTTTTTGATGCGATTCAGTGTGAGGAGGCCAATCACTATCTGCTCTGCAAGGTCCGTACGCAGCGTCAGGTCCAGACGAGGTGCGTCTGCGAACCGTACCCGAGTGGTGGGAAGTATCCATACGGGTTCGCGCTCGAACCCTTGCCAGTACCACCGCACAACCGGCAGAGCGCTCGGTGGCGTATGCATCGCCGATCTGGGGCCCGGACCGATTGTATGATACGATAGAGTCACGTTCAATGGAAGTGTAAGCGTGTAGATTTCGAGCGGGACCTCGATCAACGGTGCATTGCGTTGCGGGATCATGACATCGCCGCGCCGGTTCACGCGAAGTGCGCGCCGTTGAGCGCCGGCCGCCGACCCACCTTCCTCAATCC
>SDBV01004089.1_pt1 | contig 21138 bp, 14 predicted proteins | sample 2277081 | NCBI WGS metagenome assembly SDBV01 (sample SAMN10402039, study PRJNA504765) | marine sediment metagenome | isolation source: marine sediment core GS10_PC15, 223 cmbsf | place: Arctic Ocean: Southern Knipovich Ridge | collected 2010 | reverse complement strand
ATGCTGGTACCTCATTATTAAACGTAAATGTGTCAGCTATAGGATCTGCTGATACTGGATACGTATTTGGTAACAATGCTCGTTGTTGTGGCAAACGAAAAGCTTGATCAATAAATCGTTCTATTTCTATATTCCAACTTACGGGTTGTTGTGTATCAGGATCCAGTTCAAAGGCATCACGATTAACGTCCCAGCCAACTTCTGAAGTAATTACAGCATATCCATCTACGATATTAATTAAGTTTTGAACACCCATAAAACGTTTAGGTGGAACGAACGAACAAGTAAATCGTGTATCTAGTGCGTAGTGAGTCCAAACACGATTAGTGGCCGCACCATCTAGTGCTTTAAATTTCGAGAATATTTGACCAACTGAAATTTGTCCCCCGCCCTCGCTAAGAAGATTTATATTTCTACCAGCTAATGCATCATTAAGAGTTGAGGCAAGCTGAAAGATAGTATCATTGATTACAATAATAAAGTATGTTGTATCAGCAAGTAATGGTCCAGGTATAGATAGCGTAGATGTTAATTCTACTTTGTCACCTGTTTGCCAAGGAATTGTTCGATAAGAAGTTGTTAAGAATCCATCTGCTGTGACATCCAAAGTAGGAGGCGATCCACCCGCAATTGTAACTGCTGTTCTATTGGATGATGAATTATATGATATTTTGGCTGCTGTGTGTTGACCATCATTACCCGTTGATTCAGTTACGTCAAAAACGAGAGAAGATGTAAATGCTGATGATTGGTCTCCTTCAAGAAAGAAAATACCAGCAATATCTACATCAACAATTTTAAATTGATAGAACTTAAATGTATTATTAAGTTCGTCTGCGCGAACTGGATAATTATGTACTTCGTAATATGATAACGAGCGCGTCGTTGGGAAGAATGTATCAATCTGAAATTCCCACAAATGTTGAGTATCAAATCGTGCTAGTTTATTTGGTGATTGAAGAACTTTTACATCAAATGCGTCAAGGAAAAAATCATCAATACCTGAAGATTTTTTTAATATTGTTTGAAAGTCACGAGAAGTAATATCAAAGTTTGAATTTGTTAGTGTTAGCGTTTGAGTATCGATGATTGAGCCAAACTGATACGTTAGTTGTGGTTCCCAAGTTTGCCACAATGGCCTAAAGTCTGAACTAGAAACATCAAATCCATTAAAACGATTAAAATTTACATACCATTGATTAATACCATCAACAGAAACAACGACGTTGTCATTAACTATGTCACCATGAAAGAGAACGTCTCTATGTGAATAAACTTTACAATCGAAATCGTTAACTTGCAAACTATCAACTTCTACAAAGTTCACACCAAAAGAAGAATGGATGAATCGAATCGGTTGCATGCGGAAACTGACTGTTAAATCATCATATAATCGTTGTGATGATATCTCCCAATTAAATACAATTGGACCACCCGTATCAAATGTATAATCAGCACTTGGTAATACTATCTCGCCTGCAAAATCTGAAAATATGGATCTTATTGTTGATGAACCGCCACTTGCTGTGAAGTCCCAGAATGGAGGAAACAAATCGTCTGGTGCAAAACCATCAATCGTGCTATCACTTATATTAACAGAGAAATAATTCCATGTATCAACCTCTCCAGCCATTCCCGTACTAACCACACCGCTAGGAAGTAATTGTCCTATTGGAACTATTCCAAGACGAATATCCTCCCACATACCATCAATTCCTACAGGTGATCCCGTTTGCTGTAAGTGTTTCCATCTACGCGTTCCATAGACATCAGGTTCGTCGTTTAGATATACACTATCCCACCACGATGGTTTTTCTGTATATCCTTGAAGTATCCATGGCTCAAGGTGTGGATACGGCGTTCCATAAAGATTTTGATATACCTGGGTCCACCAACCACCTTCTATCGCACCTTGTGGTGAAGCAACCTTCGGAGATGTCGTTATTATCGACGCTGAGTAGTTCCACGTAAACGCGTCTGATGGCACATAAAACTGATCAGCGCTAAACGCATCATCTATTTCAAGATCACGCAAGAAACTACCGAACGCTTCTTCAAAATACGTGTCAGCTCGTTCAGTTTCTAATTCGGTTGTGCTAGCAGATGGACATGAAATATCATCTGTTAATACTGAATTAACATCAAAATCTAACGTTGTTAAATCAGGTGCTGCATCATATAAACGTTGTTCAATTTCTAATAATAAAGTGACGAGAAGATCATCAAAATTAATTTCTGTCCACGCTTGAGTAATTATAAATTCTGAAGGAGATCCTTCCACAGCTTGCCATGTTAAATCTGTTTGAAGATCCTTCAATAGATCTGTACTTGTATCGTACCATAACGCCCCTACTGGAGCTTCGATTGGTGGTGTTGCAGATACTGCAGTAACTTCAAAACGAAACAACGTTCGTGTTGCACCAATAACCGAATACCAATATATTCCTGGACGAGGCGTTGAAACAGCGACTAAATCGTTGTAATCATCAGGTGGAGTTGTGCTCTGTTGCGTACCAAATGTTTCACCTGTAACACGTGTATCTGATGTATTCAATAACGTTTGAATGATACTTTCACGAGTAGATGATGTTAACGATGGTGCAGAACGGTGACTATCATGATGAATAAGTTGATCAATACTAAGAGTTGTATCTTCAATAATAAAAGGTTGTTGTTTAAATCCTAAACCTACAAACGGTAAAGTAGCTGGCCAGTTTTTAACACCAAACTCTGGACTACCTGATATGAAAGCATTTGTATCACCGTAGACAAGTGAAAAGAAGTCGTTTAATTCATATGAGGTGATAACTGAATCATTGATTATTCCTTGAAAATCATTAATACTTGACGTTGACGTATCCGTTAGAAACGTTGATAAATTTCTACGATATAGTTCCTTAATTGTATTAAGAGAGTTTTCATATTGATCGTGAGCAAAGTCAATTACACCAAGAGGTGTAACATTATTAACAAAAATTGATGAGAGGAACGTATCATAACTGTCATTGTGTTCTTTAATTCGCCCCTCCAATCCAAAATTTATATCCTCATGTAGATACGCTTGACTTCCTGATAAAATAACACCAGGAAAATCATCTTGGGCATTAAGAATACTTCTAAAGTGCGTAATGATTTCAGGGAAAGTTACATACTGTCTATTTTCGTGTTCAGCATTAAAGTATAATTGATCAGGAATTTCCCAGTCACCGAGTGGATCTCCAACTAGTAAGGCTGGCGAACCAACCACGCCCATATCGTTAACATATAATGGTACATACTCTTCGTCGTTTAAACCTTTTTGCCATACTGATTTGTTTGTTCCTGAAGCATTAAGGTATGTGCGTAATATTGGACGCGGAAGAGTATCTGAATCAACAAGTAAGTTCTCAAATGCATAATCTGTTGTTGAGGTACCAACGATGCGTAAATTTATATCTTGATTAAGATCAAGAGTCTGATCTATTCTCCATTTAAAAATTGGATTCGCTTCAAATATTGTTTCACCTTTACAATCGAATATATCAAATAAAGGATATTCATTTGTTTGTGTTTTTAATTGGTCAACTTGTCGATATTGAGTAAGACTAACTGTTTCGGGTTGAGTACCTAACGGCGATCCAGTTTCATCAAAGAGAGTATTATCTTCAACCGTTCGTACAGCAATAGCAGAACGTCCAATATCCTCAACTGATTGCTCGCCGACTGTAATTCGAAGAGTATCAAACACATCAAGGTCGAATGCTAAAGTAATACTATCAACAAATCCATCATTTTGTCCAAGTGAAGGTGATCCACTTAATAATGGCGAACCAGCAGGGAATGGTGAGCCCCCAAGTCCAGTATCAAGTTCAGTAAATATACCGTAAATTTGTTGCCCATTATAAACAACTCGAACAACCGATTCGCCTATAGGTGCTCTTAAAATCATTCGAGGATCAAGAGGAATAATTATTCCAGAAGAGACGCCTCCAGGTGCAAGTGTTGGAAGAACTGTATATTCCATTGTGAGAACATATGGATTAGTACCATAGCTTACTCGTAGGTCGACGGGTGCGCTTGTTCGATATTCACCAACACCAGGTATTGATATTGGAATTGACAACACATCAAGATCAGCTTGAGTATTTTCTGTTGGTGGCGAAGTTGCAACTGGTAGTAATTTGCCCGTTGCTGGTTCAACACCTGGAACAGAGTCATCTAATAACCAATGTTCATTATAAGATATGAAAAAATCACCCTCGAATGTAAACAAAGGAACCACGCGTCCGCCAGAACCAACTGTCGCTGGTGATCCAGCAGACGTGGCACTCTGATTAGCTGATGAGAATGTAGTTGTGCTCTTAGTTACAATAACCGTAGCTAACTCATTACCAGGTGTTGTAGAAGTTGTGGTGTATGATGAAGACTCAACTGTATACGCTCCATTATTATCTGTATCAAGCGTATCATTCTGAATTATAAACCGATATCCGTCAATGAATATATCAGTTTGATCGCCGTGCTCTGGAGATAGCGTAATTTCATTAAGTATCGGTGAAGCAACACCACCACTAATAACATAATCAAATGGTATTAATTCATTTAGTGTTGGTTTAGACGTTGTAGCTGCAAATGAGAAAGAACTCGACACTCGATACTTCCAAACGTAATCTGTAAATGTCCAACGATTAAGTTGAACTGAAAAATCGTATTCAATAATTGGCAACGTTGCTTGCTTTGCAGTAGCAAAGTTAGGAACATGGTTTTTATGAAACCAATTATTTTCATCTGTCCAAGGATTGGACTCAATATCACAAGTTACAGTGTAATCCCAAAAATGTGTTCCCTCCACAAGTGCAACGATTACTGAGAAATTATTTTGTACAATTTGCCAGTTTGGTGATCCAGAACCAATAAATTGTTTCAGTTGATTATTTGTTGTGTCGTACCAAATAGATAAGTCGGTAGGCACTGCTGGCGAGCCAGTTAATGCTGGTGAACCAACTGCAGCTCCAGAAACACTTACTGCAGCAATCCACGCACCTTCTGTTGGTTGTGAAATTACTGATAGTAATCCCGCAGACCATAAAACAGTACCAACTTGGTTATCATCCCACGGTGCGGTATCCCAACCAACATCAACACCACAAGCACAATTTTGTTGAGATAGTAGAACTTGTAGATATACATCAAGTGTAATATCACCATCAATTGTCGTCGTATTAGTAATTGTTTCACTAATTACTATTGTTGTTAAATCGAGTGTGGTATCATAAGAAGAAGAAACCGTTGTAAAGAAAGTAGCGTTTATTGAACTATTTGTACTACCCGTAACAAAAAGAACGTACCCATCTGTGAATACTTCTGTTAAGTCACCATCAATCGTAATTGAATTTGCACCCAACGCAACTATACTTTGCAAATCACCAAACTCATCAATTGTTTCTTGGGAGGCTTCAGCGCGTTGCGTTGCGTCAATGCAAGGATTTTCAATTGTAATATATTGAGGTAGTGATGTTGGATCATCAGTATCAAACCACCAATAATCACGGAAATTTACAAGTTTGCTTATATCAATTGGTGGAGCCCAATTAAACTTTAATGTGTTACCCCACAACGGTAAACGACACGAGTCAACTCCAAGGCGTTCTACTTCATTGAGAATATCAACATACGAAGCCAAGTGATTAATATTACCGACTTGAGTAAAAAGAAGTGGTTGTAGCTGAAATGCTTGTCGGTGTGGTGTTGGCTCTTGAATTTGACGTTGTTGTGTTGCATTTTCAAGTGGTGCGCCAACAAACCCGTCAACCAATTCAATTTGTGGTTTTGATAGATATCTGTTGAAAACATCCTCAAATACAGCCTCATTGGTCTCAGATTGAAATACTTCAGGAAGAAGTTCGAACAAGTTGGTACGTGGGTCACGGTAGTCTGATTTCTTAACCATTTAACCTTTCCACAATCTTTTCTTCGAAACATTCTGTGTGCCCACTAAACTTTTTTAGAGGCATATACGACAGATCTTGATTCTCGTTTTTAATTTGTTGTTCGCGTTTATAAGCATCTAATAATGTCATCTTTTCATTAAGTAGAGGAGTAATTTTGTACTGTTGCTGACTACTAAATCTTTGATTGAAAGGAAGTTTTGTAATTCCTATCTTTGTAAATCGTTCTTGTTTATTTTCAAAAAGAGCAAGATAAAAGTAACCTTGTTCGTTACTACGACGCGAAAAGTATGAATCACAATAAACACCACCCCTACCTCCTCTTTTATCGTTACTACATTTAACACACCCGTGTCCTCGAACGTGACTTTGTGCTTCCTGTTCAAATTTACCGTGTTTAGGACAAATAATTATTACTTTCTTATCAGTGGCTTCATACTTTACCAGAGAGTAGTCATATTTTTCACCGTGAACTTTAATTGCTTCCGTAATCCATTGTTGCTGACTTTTTGTTCTTTTTTGAATTCCACAGGTGGAACACCCACCCCCTTGCAAATGACGATATGCTTTTTGCTTAAAAACTCCATGAAGTGGACAAGTAATGATGACATAGTCATGCGACGTATGATAAACAACTTTATCATATAAATAAAAATTCTTATGAGTTTCTGTAGCTCTCTGAACAAATTGCTCAGTTGTGAGACGAATCTTCTTTGCCATTTATTAACCTCAAATTTCACACGACTGTGCGTATTTATCAAAGGGTAAGGTTTGGGAAAACAGCGTATTTCTGTGGATTTGAAGCTTTTTTGAAACCACAGAAATGCATTCCCATGTTAAAAAAGCGTAGTGTTAATAACACTACGCTTTTTGTTTATACAACATTCGTTGTACACAATTGATCATTCGATCAACCTAATTATATTTATGTTCGGGGATGATTATAATCTGGGTAGTTATAAAAGTTCTGTCAGTTCTGTCAGTTCTGTCAGAAAAGAAATTAAGCGGGGTCTTGTTGTAGGACGCCTGAAGTGAGTGATGTAACAATAAGAATATCATCAACATCCACGTCAGGTTGGAATACTTCATCTTCGCGAGCTTCTACCTGAAACAAGTCTCCAAACTGATTAGTTGGCAGTGTTGGTACGAGAACAACCGAGTCGATATCGGAGCCAAGCTCAATGTGAATTGCTGCTGCTAACTCTGTAAAATAGAAAGTTTCGCCAAACTCCCATAAGTCAACATCAAAAAATACACGAACAACATCTACAATCCGTGTTTTAATTTGATTGTCCGTTAGAGACGTTAAAGGATTCTTAACAACTTTAAATTCTGCACGAAGTTCTACTTCTGATTTATTACCAAACAGTAATCGAATGAGGCCAGTACGAAGAACAACAGTATCAGATATCATCTTATTTTCGAGTAATGTTCCATAGTCACTACGTAACTGCAATGGTGTGGGAGCAGCAGGCTCAATTGTTGTTACTCCATTAACCCAATTCTTTAATGATTCAATATAACCACGAGTTATTATGAAAATATCAATTATGTTTGAGGATGCAGGATCGACCAAGTTGCGATTTGGTGTATAATGGAACCACGCAAAATTATATGGTGTAGTTAATGCAGTAGTGCGACTTGGAGCAATAAGATCATTTACGTTCATCAAGCTGCTATTAATTGTCTTACAAAAATCTGGAACAGCGTCAGTGTTGTCGTCTTCTGGTATTACAGACAAACGATTAATATCAGGTAAGCCGTTGGCATCATTTTCTTGTTGTAAGATAACAAAGTTTACATTACCAGGAAGAATTGCACCAGCAACAAGCTCTAATGAAGGAGAACCACACGTATTAGCGGTATCGTAATCTGGATTTACGTTAGCTTGAAGAATAATAATACGATCAAGTTTATTGTTTAAAGCATCAAATGTAACAATCTGATTGCCATCATTGGTATCCCAAAAACGACTTGATTGACTTTCAGCAATTAATCTAAATGTCTTCCATGTTACTGTCCAGCCAATAGTTGCATCAAATTCAACTTGAATTATACCTTCTGTTGCAAATTCGGCCCAATCGGAAGGTGATCCAACTGGACCAAGATCGTTATTGGCAAAACCTGGTGAACCAGGTCCGCCACCGATAGCTTCATAATATGTGCGAGGAGAATCACCAAACCAAACAATTGATCCAACTAAATAATCTCTAACAGGTGAACCTTCAATCCATTCAGCTGTTGTTGGAGAACCAACAGTAAATGGTGATCCGATACCGGTGCTACGAATATAGCTTGTATCCTTGAGAGGAGTCCACAATGGATCTGTGCCTTGTGGTGGATCTGTTAATACAAGATTTACTCCACCAACATCTTCACCACGTCTAATTTCCCAAGCATCATCTATAATTGAATAAAATAAATGATATGTGGTTGGGCTTGAAAGAATTGCACTTGTTAATGCTGTGTCAATTGCTGTTCGTTCAGCAGCAGTAAACTCACGTCGAACATCAAAATATTCAACTCCTTCACTGTTAAGAATATTAGAAAAATCAGCAGTCGAAAGAATAGGCTCAATTATACTATCAATTATTATATCAACAGATGTTGATGCGTTTGCGGATGTTGCTGCCTCATCAGTATTATAATAAAGCAACAAATCATTACCAAAAATCTTTACGTTCTCGTATGTTTCACTAGGATCGTGCCACGGAATAAACTTTGAATCACCAGCAAATGTTCTATTAACCGCTCGTAATTTAGCGATAGAAGGATCTTGCAACAAGAATGTATTATAATCTTGTGCATTAACCATTCGATCTTGTGTATAGTACACTGAAGGAGCAGTACGACGAATATGATCGAGCGTTTCTGTTGCGGATGCGTTCTGTAAAGTATTAATTAACGAGAACGTAAAGGTTACGGTTTGGACATTACCATTTACATCTCTATATGTGAATGCCACAACCTGACCTTGAATTGCGTTTTGTGGAATAACAACTGGATCAGTTAATGATGTTCTATTCCAAAAATCAAAAGTACCAGAGGGAATTGTTGCAAACTCACCATCACCGAAAATAATGCGAACACCATCTTGATCTAGTGTTTCTATTTCGAATTTGTTACGAGTCTCCGTAGTATTAAAAATAATATTTTGAGAAGCAGCGATGTCAACTTCTTCCCACTTTGATATAGTACTGCCATCATCTGAATCGACATTATTAATCCAAACGTCAGTATCATTGATACCAACATTAGCAAGAGCAAATGTTTGATTTGGTGTAACACCATCAAACGAAGATACCTGTCGGTTAAGTTTGCCTTGCTTGAGAAAGAACATGAACCCAGTTGTATCTGATCCATCACCTAAACCATCAGATGCATGTGTAATAGATAATGGTTGACTTCGTTCGGGTTGTCGTTCTACTGGGCCAAATTCTGTCAACTCTTGTGGAACAATTTCCATGTTGATAGATTGGCTCGAAACTTGTGTTTGGAATGAAGAAACACCACTTATAGAAGGAATATTATCTACATCATATAACTCAAATACCACGTCTTCAACTTGAACGCGTTCCTCGGGAGAAACTGAACCAAATGGTTGTTGAAGGACTCGATTAATAATTAGAAGGAATTGATCCTTCCAGTTAGCATTGTTTCGATCGTTCCACCGAACGCGAACATTAGCAAGATTAATACCACTAGCATCTGTAAGCGTTTCAGTTGTTTGTATTGATTGTATTTTTGCGAGACCACGAGCTGGAATATTTCTCGAAGCTTTATAAGAAATTAGTTTTGCAAGACGAAGAACAGACTCTTTCCTTTGAGCCGTTGTCAAAAAGTTTTCGTGTGCGTTTAAGTCGAGCCGATAAGCGAGAAGTTCAGCAGAATATGCAAATAATTCAAGAATAGCAATAAATTCATTTGATTCAATATAATCATTAAAGTCTTCAGGAAAGTACAATTTTATGTACTCAATCATACTTTCTTTGATTGTTATGAAATCAAATGCGGAAAAATTTACTTGTTGAAAAACCTCATAGGCTCTTTCCCAACTTTCTGCTCTACTAATTATTCTACTCATTATGTCTCAAATTCTATGTTTAAATTCATTAGTTCTACTGTGTCAAGTTCTATGCATCGAATACTAATACCTGCAGTTACAGAATTACCGTCCGCATTTGCTACAATGTTTAGATCAAGTAATTCGACGCGTGGATCATAATCGACCACCAATCGCAATTCTGATTCAAGTATATCAAGTGTTTCTTCGTCAAGCGGTTCAAACACCAAATCAGGAACACTTGTACCAAAACGTGGCATCATAACACGTTCACCACGACGAGTAAAAATATGATTCAACAAGTCAAGTTTAATTAACTCAACATCATCAATTCTGAACGAGCCAGTACGCTCAAATTCAAATGATGAATATCCTCTATATAATCCATTACTCGCTGTCATTTAATACTCCTCTGCATATTTATCAAAGGTCCCTTCGTTTATCTGCGCCAGTTACTACCACGAGTAATCTCATTTAATTCTATAGATCCTGTTCCATCTTCCGTAGTTACACGTCGTCTCGTGCCTACTTTGGAGCCTATATAGTCATCCAATTGCTCATCGATAGTTTCGTCATTACGTGTATCGGAACGAGCCCATGGCTCATGATTTGGTACTCGATTCGTTAAAAATGCTGCAGTTGGCTCTGCATCTCCCGCATCACCTGCAGACTCTGCTGAACCACCACTATTCAAATTGACTTTCTGGCCAACGATATTTGTGTTACCTCCAGCCTGTATGTTAACCACACCACCTGATTTAAGGTTTGTAGCGCCCGTACCTTCTAATTTAAGTGTTTTGCCTTTTACGTTCACGGTACCGCGTGCTGCATCTAACGAAATATCTTCCGCAGATTTAATGTGTATATTTTTAGAAGATTGAAGAAACATATCATTATCAGCTCTCATCCGAATCGTCTCGTCTGTATCAACTTCAATATCTTTAACGGCACCAATACGAACACCAGCATCTGATTTTAGATGTATACCAGCTTTTGCATACACACGAAATGATCGATCTGTTGTAAAGTTAATATCGTGTTCAGCGTGAGCACTAATCTTACCAGACGTGTAGATATCAATATTTCCTTGTTCATCCATCTCAATCCAGTTTTCACCTCGAGCGGTTGCTATATAAATTCGCTCGTTTGTATCATCAAAAATAATCTGATGTCCACCAGTTGTTCGAATACGAATACGACAATTTTCTTGTCGATCGTCCATTGAGAAAGCATGAAATCCAGGCGATACAATAGCCGTTACTTGGTTATCTAAAAGTCGTGGAGTGTGTTTTGATGGTTGGTTAGGAGTAAGCTGACTAGTTTGATATCCTTGACGACTTGTTTGTAATCCGATGTTTGCTGGATTGTCTGTCGTTTCATCGTCTCCTTCCGTATTACCACTATCATCTTCTACTAATGAAAATGTTTCTTTTGATTGTCCTAAACCCAATCCTGAAACTTGAAAGTCAGCAGCACGAGATTGGAATTCAAAGTTCTGTTTACCTTCGTGGTTAGCGTCAAAAGCTTTTCTTAAATTAGTGTGCAATGGTTCTATATTATCTTCAAACGTCGTAAACGGTCCAACGGGTTTTTCTAAATCATCCGGAAGATTATTATTATCTTGATATGAGAATCTACCATGAGGCATAGTATGTGTTGCTAATCCAACATGAAGACAACCAACCCATACTCTTGTCTGTGGATTACCATCGAGACACATTACTAAAACTGTTGAGCCGACTTTTGGAATGGCCCACATTCCATATGAAACCGGTCCCGTAACTGGTGTTTCGTCTTCACCTCTAGTACCTTGTTGTATCGTACCTCCAAAGGGTGAGGCGTAAGCTGCCCACGGATATTCATTCAATCTTCCATCTTTTGGATCGTTTAGACCGATACAATTTACACGAACACGACCCATTTGTTGTGGATCGTTAGCGTCAACAACTTCACCAGTCGTAACGCCATAGAAAGCCCATTTTTGGGGAGTTAATTTTGATGTTTTAGTTATAATCATTAGAGTCCACCACCACCCCCACCTTGAAAAGTAGGAATCTTATGTACAGCAGCTAAAGCTTCAGATTTTAACGGTTGACCATCTTCGTCAGTGCCGTCAGTGCTTCCTTCTCCTTCTGCTGCACCTTTCTTTTCTTGTACACCACACTCAGTAATATCTTGTACTTGTTGTTCTTGAAGAAGAGATTCATTTGGTAACGCCAGTAAATGAAGATTTTGTGTAAATTGTCCATCATTAAATTTGTGATCAATACCGTAAATATAATAAAATCCATTCCACCAAAATCGTTCTCGTATAAACGAGTCTGTTGATGATGGTGTTGCATTCGTTGCAGGCATAAAAATGTTAACTTTTGCTAATCCAGGCATATATTCCCAGTTTTGCATAATGTTTGTAACATCGTTTACATCAGATGTGTTACCCGTACGATCTGCTTCGCTTGGTTTTCGGTTTGTTGAACTCATCAAATATGGATTACCGTGTATTGTTACAGTAGCTTCTACGCTCTCAAGGGCTGCATGTCGAGATAAAAAGGCATGAAATAATGTTGAATCTAACGCGCCTCGAATATTCTTTGTATGAACATTATTAAAGTTAGTTGCTGGAAAAATTGGTGTCTTTGAACGAACAAAAATAGGAGCCTTTGTTTCTCCCTCTGAATCAATTGCTGCATCAACTCTATTTCCTTCTCCTGTTGCAGTTACAGTTACATTTACTTGTTCTGTTTCTGTACCACCAATTTGACTAGTACCCGTACCAATAGTATTTGTTGAACTAATTGTTTGTAAAAAGGCTAAGCCCATATCCATTTTTATATCAAACTCAATAATATCAGTATTTTTTCCTGTGAAGAAATAATCAAACTCAAGTGTATTTTCATCAAGTTTTTTAGTTGTTATTTGATGTGGCTTACCATCCTGACTTAAATTACCTTCAAGAACTTTTTTAACTATTTGATTAGTCATTTCTGCATGTCGACGAACTCTGTAAACAACTAAAACAATGTCCTTTTCTGATTTTGTGTTATTTAACGGATTTAAAGTACCTTCTCCGACCATTGTTATTTCAGTATGAATTTTAAAAATATATTTAAACCCATTCTCGTCGCCTTCAGTTCGATCTTTATCAACACGCTTACATCGATTCATAATTTGTCGAATTGCTTGTTCGACAGTGGATTCTACACCAAACGTTATCACACCTTTGTCAACACTCTCCTCACCAGAGATTGTTTGTTCTTGGTCTGTTGTACCAGTAATAATATAATCTTGATTTGCAACTGGGCCTGGAAGTGAATAAGGCTCATCGAGTACAATTGCATATTCAACCAATCTTAACTCTTCAAGTGTTGCATCACTAATGCTAGAAGTTATAGGGCCTGTTCTATATGCTTTCTTGAGAGCCTGCTGAACACACTTGCGATTTTGGGCTGAGTCCTCGTTCATTCTATCTTGAAGAAAAGTCATTGCGTTAGATAAATTACCATCATTAACAGGAACATTAATTTGTTGAGCAATACGACTAAATTGAGGAAACCGTGCCGCTCCATTAGTAATGCCAGCAAACTCTAACTCATACAATCCACCGGTAATGTCGAACGTACCTGTTACATTGTATAACATAAATTCAAGTGGTCGGAGATCCATAATATAATCACTTTCAGATATATTATCTGGATTATCTCGATGACCAATAAAGATTGTTTTTAACAACCAAATTACCCCTGATGGATCCGACTGCAAAAGATCACACGCACCATTAAGAGCGTTCATAAATCGAACACCTCTTGGTTCTTCAATTGTCATCTTTCCTTCAACTGCAAGCGATGTAAATTTATCTTGCTCATCAACAGATGCAGCCGTTGCAGAAAACCATTCAACATCTTTAACCACAAATGCTGTATCAATCATTCCATTAAGAATAACAACGTACGATCCAACTTGTATTCTTTCTACTTTACCGGTGGATTCTTCATTAACATTAACATCAACTTTCTTATCTTCTTCAGCAATCGTAACAGGGAGAGCGATACTTAAATCTCGAAATACACTCAAATTATTTGAATTACGAATATGATCAGCCGCTGCTTGATTATCACATGCAATGAGAATATGATGGTAGGAATAAGTTCTATATTTTGCTAGTATATTTTGTGGTTTTGACATTTCTTAACGAGTACGATCAGGTACACCTCCCGTAGGTCTATTTAGCATGTCAAAAAATACCCTATCAGGAGTTGGTAAGCGAATTTCTGCGCCGGTTCGTAATTCAAGATTAATGTCTGCAATATTATTAAATTGCAAAACAATCCACGCTAATTCAGCTCTACCATATGTGTCAAAAGCTATTATATCAGGACGTCGATCTTGACGACTTGTTATAGTATGAAAAGTATCATCATCGTCTTTTAGCATAACAAGACGATCCCACCATCCTAATCGAAGTGGAAATGTTGTTGTTGTACCACCTTGCACGTATCGTGAACTTCTTTTGTTTACTGAGGATGTTTTAGCCATTAGAATGTATCCAATTTTCCTTGTCGATATCGTTTTAAATCAAAATTTGCATACTCTCGAGGAGAGTGAGTTTCAAGTAATACCATGTCGACAGTCATTATTGTTGGAAAGGGAACGCCACCTTCTATTACAGTGTCGCCTATGTCTAGTATAGTTGTATTGATATAATCTGTATCAGACGGATAAGGAATACTTATCTGCTGTAACACAACTGGAACTTGGTGTATGTTTGTTGGTCGCGTTCGTGCCAAGGATGGATTGTTAGTAAATCCCGCCTGTTGATCTGCGTCACCTCCACCTGCCACTGTTGACCACGCATTTGCGGTGTCTCCCGACCCCGTTGCGTAAGCTGTTAAAGCTAATACGTCAGGAGGAGCACCAATTAAATTACTAGTATCTTTACCAAAATACGGCATTGCCCAACTTCGAAGAACATTTAAACGATAAAGATTTTTTGATGCTTCTTCACGCGTGCGAGAAACAAGGCGAATGTTGTTAATATTGAAAATACGAGATGAAGTTCCACTATACACGTGAATACCGCCAGGCATATGCACAGGTTCCATTGTTTTATAATTGACGTTTCGTGTTTCCGTGACTTCGGGTGTAACGTCAAATGCTACGACTGTATTAGTTACTTGTGATCGTATTTTTACCTTATATTGGTTGTTCGCCATCTAATTCCATACCATCAACGAGCAATTTTATCAGTTTCCTGGAATCTTCGTCGTCCAGACCTGTCATTGCTCGAAACGCGGCAACATCACCTTCCATAGCTGCTTCGCGCGCTTTTGTTGCACTTATTCCCTTGATATCGCTGCTATCAGCGTCAGGATCTCTATACAACACTTCAGAATGGTATTCATTCATTGCTTGTTCGCCAAAAATACGTCCAACCATTCCTTTATAGTTGTTACCTCTATCAACACCGGCGACTCCTCCAACGGGAATCAATTTTTCGGTTTCTGATAGCTGCTCAACTGCCTCATAAGGGTTTTTATAAACTTCGAAACGCATCTCTGGAAACATTTTCTCTAAATAGGCTTTACGAACTGAACCCGTTAAAGGATTTTTAGGACCGTATTTACCCGAATCTATGACCAATACAACCGGCTGTGCCTCAAGTTTTTCGCTCAATTCAACAAGTTTATCAATTACTAGCTTATGTCCACGATGTGGAGGATTAAAGCGCCCTGGCGCTATGACTATCGGCTTGTGTTTCGAGTAGTCTTTAACCTTGTCTGATTCTGCTATAAATTTTGCAAACTTATCCAATTTTGCTCCTTACTTGAATGTATTTATCAACCTTGACCTTGGTGTAGAAACGCGTATAATACCGGACTTAGGAGAAAAAATAAACAATGCCCTATAAAAAGAAGAATAGGGGCGCAGAAGAAAAACCTCCTGTGGTACAATGGCTCAACAAAAAAACTGATTGCTACGAGAAAATCGAGCGCGCGTCTGGTTGTGTCATTTCAGAGAAGGTTACACCTGGCCCATATAAAAATTTCGAAATAGTTACACGTCGTCCACGACGCAGAAAAATCAAATTGCCTGTAAGAAAGCCAACTTCAACTACACGCAAAAAGATTAAAGCTGCTGTAAAAAAAGTTAAAACGACACCTAAAAAGAAGAAAAAGAAGAAAAAGGTTGTCAAAAAGACATCAAAAAAAAGAAATTATCTCAACAACAGAGATTTACTTTCGGAAGTGCTTTTAAGCAAACAGGGCGATCCACCACAAATGACTGATAAATTAGCTAGGATGCTAATGATGTTGTGCGCTCGTTATGGTCGGCGTGGTAATTTTGCTAACTATACATATAATGAAGACATGCAAGCATACGCAATGATGATGCTTGTTCGTACATGGAATTCATTTAATCCTGAAAAAAGCAATAATCCGTTTGCGTTTTTCACGCAGTGTGTTAAGAACTCTTTTATTCAATTCCTTAATAGTGAAAAGCGACATAGAGTTATTCGTGACGAGTTGATGGTTAATAAAGGTTTAAATCCATCATACACTTATCAACTTGAACACGAAGCAAAACAAGAAGAGCGTAAATTGGAGTTAGCTGAAAATAAAACAAACCCACTCGACGCTCCACGTGAAATAAAAAAGGAAAAAGAACTCCTTGAGTACTAAAAGTGGAAATCATGTATTGAAACTCTGTATAATAAAACTATCAGAGGCATTTGATGAATTCGTCTCTGAGTGTTTAGATGAAGATGGGAAACCACAACAACCAGATCATCGAGCGTTAGCAAAAGCTCGAGGATATTTACCACCGTATTGCAAGAATGCATATAAAAAATAAAAATAAAAGGTATTCTTATGTTGAAGAAAGCAGCTGTATGCACAGACATACACTTTGGCAAGAAATCAAACGATAAAACACACAACGAAGACTGTATACGTTTTCTTGAGTGGTTCAAAAGTCAAGTAAAAGATGATCCAGAAGTGGATCATGTAATGTTCCTTGGTGATTGGAATGAGAACAGATCAGCTCTTAATATTGAAACGCTTAATTATTCATACCAAGGAGCTCGAATACTTAATAGTATAGGCTTACCTGTATTTTTCGTTATCGGTAACCACGATTTATATCGTCGACATTCTCGAGATGTTCACTCCGTTATTCCTTATCAAGAATTAGACAACTTTAAACTAATCGCCGAACCAGAAGTAATTAAAGAAATTGGTAATGGTGGAGCATTATTATGTCCTTATCTTTTCCACAAAGAGTATCCTGAACTAAAGAAGTATCTCAATCTTGAAACATGGTGGGGACATTTTGAATTCAAAGGATTTATTATTACAGGATATTCAATGACAATGCCAACAGGGCCAGATCCATTAGACTATAAAGGACCAAAACATATCTTCTCAGGTCACTTTCATAAACGACAAGCTATGGAGCAAGTAATTTATATCGGTAATACTTTTCCGATGGATTTTGGTGACGCTGGTGATAATAATCGTGGTATGATAACCTATGATCACGATGTTGGTGAAGTATTGTTTAAAAATTGGGCTGACTGTCCAAAATATGTTAAGACAACCCTAACGGATCTTCTAGATAAGACCGTTGAGATACACCCCCAATCTCGTGTAAAGTGTATTATAGACGTTCCGATTAGCTTTGAAGAAAGTACGGAACTACGAACCGTGTTTATGGATCGATATAACTTGCGTGAATTCACTATGGAAGAGTCACGTGAAATTAAAAGCGCTTTATCAGACACAGAAACAGATGTTGACTGGGAAAATACAAAACTAAAAGGGGTCAACGAACTAGTTGTAGAAATGTTACAAGATATTGAAACAGATCATATCAACAGTGAACTCCTTATTGAAATATACCATGGTCTACACACGTAAGGAAGAATTCGAAATTGATTAAGTTTACACTACTATCAATAAAAAACTTTCTGTCGTACGGGGCAGAGCCTACAATTATACCTCTTGATCGACCTGGGACAACAACATTAATTATCGGTGAAGATCTCGATAATACAGCAAGTGGGATTGGCACTAACGGCGTAGGCAAAACAGTTATTATCAATGCGCTTGCTTACGGTGTGTATGATAAAGCTGTGTCGAATATTTCAAAAGACAATCTCGTAAACAACGTTAACAAACGTCACATGGAAGTAATAGTTGAGTTCGAAAAGAGCGGTAACCATTATCGTATTCGTCGTGTACGAAAGGAAAAAGCGTATGCTGCTGGTAATTATGTTGAATTATTTGAAAATGATGTCGACATCACACCCGATAGTGTCGCCAATACAAATAAATTAATTGAAAAGATTATTGGTCTTCCATATGAATTATTTGTTCGCATAGTTGTATTCTCAGCAACAAATGTTCCTTTCCTAGACTTACCAATTCGTAGTCAAACAGGACCGAACCAAACTGATATCATTGAAGAGTTATTCGATCTTAAAACATTATCCGAAAAATCTTCTATTCTCCAAGAACAACGCAAGGAATTAGAAGCAAAAGTTGAAATTCTCAAAGATCAAATTAAACTTCTTGAAGCAGAACACACTCGTCACGAAAAACAACTTGCATCAGCAAAACAACGTGTATTAAATTGGGACATTTCAACGAAAACTGAAATTAAAAAGCTTCGAAAAAAACTTGATCGTGTTAGGTCAATTGACATTGAAGGACAGAGAACACTCCATAATCAATTAGTTGCTATTGAAGATGAAATGAAAGAGACAGCTCGTAAGTTAGCTGAGTTAACTAGAGATATAAATTCAATCATTGTTGATACCAAACAAGCAAAAAAGGAACTAACACACCTCGCTGACGAAAAATGTCCATATTGTAAGCAAGAATATGAAGCTAGTAAAGCCAAGATTAATGAACTAAAAAATCTAGTAACAAGTCTCGCGCTCGAATTAAGTAGTCTTCATGACACGAAAACAAAATTTGAAGAGCTCATACAAAGTCTTGATGCTGAATGTGATAAAATAAAGAAACAAATTACAGTTCCTGATATTGAAGAGTTAATTGAAATTCAAAATATGACCGACGAATATGAACGACGAATTGCTGAACTCGAGCAAGATGTTAATCCTTATTTGGAACCACTTGAAGAACTAGAAGAAATTAAACTTGAACCAATTAACTATGATAAAGTTAACGAGCAAACTGAACGTATCGAACACATGAAATTTTTATATAAACTTCTTACAAAAAAAGATAGTTTCGTTCGTAAAGTTTTATTAAACAAAAACTTACCATTTCTTAATCAACGGTTACAAGAATACTTAACAATGCTCGGGCTATCACATCAAGTAGAGTTTACTCACGAGATGACAGCAAACATCACCCAATTTGGTCGCGTGATGGACTTTGGAAATCTTTCCAACGGACAACGAGCACGAGTAATGATAGCTTTATCGTTTGCATTTAGAGATGTACTCCAACAGTTACATGACCATATCAATATCTGTATGTTGGATGAGGTACTTGATGTTGGACTAGATGGCCCAGGTGTCACTGCCGCTGCTCGTATGTTAAAACGAAAGGCTAGGGACGAAAATCTATCGCTATATATTATTAGTCATAGAGACGAAATTGATAGCGCGTTTGACCGCACGATGACCGTGCAATTAAGCGAAGGATTCAGCACAATTCAGGAGGAAAAATAATGTCACGACATGTTTGCGGATTACAAGGGTTTGAACCAATACTGGGTGATGTTTGTGATGCATGCTCGAACACCAGACTTGTAGATATACAGCAAGAGTTTAAGGACAGTTTTGCCGCAGTTCTTGTGGCGGATATCGACCGTCAAATAATGGAGGCTGCTTCTGTTGACCCAAACGATATTAGTCTGTACGATGGTGAACTTACCAGTACTATTAAAAATCGGAGTAAGACGATGGAATTATATTGTGAGTGGTGCGGTGTAGAAGGGCATGAGGAAGAAGATTGTCCTGATGCGGATATCAACGATGGTGGTGATGAGTTCACAGTTCGTGAATTCGTAAATCGACTGGAAACATTCCTCGAAGGCGAGCTCGATGACATTACTCGCGGCAACGTATTTCTCGCCGAAAATGGTGACGGAGTTTCGATAAATGTTCTTATCGGCGCACCGTTTGCTTTTTCAGAGGACGAGATTAATCAGATCAACGTGATTATCACTCCAACCGACCGAAAGTTTCTTGGTTCAGAAGGCGTGAGTATGGATGATCGTGAAAACGAGCCATCTGATGAAGAAGAGGCACCCGCCGCCAATTGTATTACAGAGGCTGATGGTAGCTGTGTATCCGAGGAAAAGTGTATGCACACTCCCGACGAAACTACTTCGTTTGACGATGCAATGAGAGTCCTTGATGACTAAACTGCGACCGATACATGATCGTGTTATTGTAAAACAACACGAGGTTAAAACAACACCAAGCGGTATCATATTAGCTAAAACAACGGATAAACCACTAAAGGGTACAGTTATTGCAGCAGGTCCTGGACGGTGGATGAGTACACAATTCATTAAATCAACATTAAAACCAGGTGATGTAGTTATTTTTGGTAACAGTGTCGGTGAAGAGATTGAACTTGACCGTGAAACAACAATACTCGTAATGCATGAGTCAGAAATATTAGCGACCATCGATGAGTGATGAAAATGATAACTTTGTGGAACGAATTAACGAAGTACTGAAAGACTTCGAGAGTATTGACGACTTTCGAGTAGAAGACACTGACGATCCAAATGTCGTTGATATAATAATAAGAGGTCGTCTAAAAAAAGATTTAGGCCTCGATAAAGAAGAAAAAGATCCTTTGTCGGATTATGACAGAGCGATGAAAGGAATAAATGCCAAGCAGATCTAAAACAAAAGGCAATAAGTTCGAAAACGATATGTGTAAAATATTCAATCGTCTTTATGAGACGGAAGAATTTTCACGTACACCGAATTCTGGTGCCATGATGGGTCGATCTAATTGGGCTAAGAAACAAGGTCTCTCGGAAAACGTAAAACGTACTTTGGGATCAGATATTATTGTTCCTGATTGGTTTAAATTTTCGGTAGAGTGCAAACACTATGCTGATACACCTACGTACGAAGCGCTTATAAAAGAGCCAGGTGAT
>SDBV01004088.1_pt1 | contig 21142 bp, 18 predicted proteins | sample 2277081 | NCBI WGS metagenome assembly SDBV01 (sample SAMN10402039, study PRJNA504765) | marine sediment metagenome | isolation source: marine sediment core GS10_PC15, 223 cmbsf | place: Arctic Ocean: Southern Knipovich Ridge | collected 2010 | reverse complement strand
AAAACAACGCGCCCACTTTCCATAACATATACATAATGGGCTAAATCTAATGCATAACGGGCATTTTGCTCAACCAAGCTGATTGTAACACCTTCCTCTTCATTGATTTGTTTTATCACTTTGAATATTTCTTCAACAAGAACTGGAGCCAACCCAAGAGAGGGTTCATCTAATAGCATTAGTTTAGGACGGGCCATCATTCCGCGACCAATCACCAGCATTTGTTTTTCCCCACCTGATAAATATCCGCTAGTTTTGTTGCGCAAATCTTTGAGAATGGGGAATAAACTATAGATTCTTTCAATATCTTTTTTGATTTCTGGACTATTTGGGCGCACTAAAGCGCCAACTAATAAGTTTTCTTCTGCAGTCAGGTGTTCGAACACCCTATGTCCCTCAAGGACTTGAACGATACCTAAGCCCACAATTTTATCTGGTCGCATTTTGTCAATGCGTTGACCATTAAACTCAATATTCCCGCGAGTAACTTCTCCCTCTTGGGTTTTCAGGAGGCCAGAAATCGCTTCAAGAGTTGTTGTTTTTCCAGCGCCATTTGATCCCAGAATCGTAACAATTTGCCCTTCCTCCACTTCAATCGAAACCCCGCGCAACACTAGGATCACATCGCTATAAATCACTTCTATATTGTTGATCTTCAGCATGTAAACACCTACCAGAAGGATAAAAAACAATATTGGTCAAAGGGGAGCGCCCTTTGATGAAACTCAAGGACGCTCCCTCAATATGGTTATCGATCGATATTGTTATTCAGATGGTCGAGTATCTGGAAGTTCGAAGAAATCTTCAACTACCACAAACTCAATCTTTCCATCAACCAATTGTACTTGGCGGATTTGAGCCCTAGATGGCGCTCGATTCTCGCCACGAACATCGAAGGTATAGATGCCCAAAGCGTCAACGGTACCTAAATCTTGAAAAGCAGCCATGAAGTTTTCACCGGTGAGATTTTCATAACCAAACATATCAATAGTGTGCTCAACGATATCTGCCCATGCATAGACTCCCGCATATGTCATTAAGTAGCTGATAGCCATTTCAGATTCAGGTAATCCGCCAGCTTCAAATGCAGCCAATGCCTGTTGGATACCAGGGACATCTGTATCATTCCACCACTGCCATGGGAATACACCATAGAATCCGATCATAGCGGGTGCGCTCTCTCCTAGGGTAACCAGCACATCACTATTGAAAGCCCAATTAACCCCGCCAACGACCATTGAGTTCCACAAATCCATGCCATGAAGAGTTCCGATCACCATTGCAGTCCATGGGCCAAGGCCTTGATAGTAAATCACATTTGCACCTTGTGATGCAAGAGAGGTCAAAGGTGTAACCACATCAGCATCCGGTGTAAGGGGGTGAACCTCCAAAGAGAGGACTGTAACGCCCAAATCATCAGCTACCGCCAGGGATTCAGGTGTTGTAGCTCCGTTTCCAAAAGGATGGTCCCAACCAATAACGCCAACGACGATATCATCACCAGCGCCCTCGGGTTTGATGTCATCCCAGTTTTCACTAACAAAGGTCACGAAACCTGCGAATTGGTCGGAGTAAATCGGAGCAATTCCGACGGTGTACCCATTGCGGGGCACATACGCAGCTTTGGCATTTAGACCTGCCGCAAAATTTACTATCTTGTCTTCATTAACGAAGGGGGATAGAACTACGCTAGCAGTACTACTATATGTCGCGATTGAAAATGGCGGAGGGTCGTCTTCAATAATCTTTTGATAAACTGCTACTTCCTGCTCAGCATCGTACATTGTGTCATTCAGAACCAGTTCAACGGTTGCGCCACAAATACCACCATCGGCATTGATCTCAGCAATAGAGTCATTAAGAGCGCCGATAAAGCCAGTGCCTAAAATGGTCGATAGCGGTCCAGTAACTCCAGCTTGAGAATAATACTTTATGGTTTCACCTTCAAGACCATCTTCACAATGCCGCACATCTGATTCGCTGTCCCCACCACAAGCGGCGAGAATCAAAATGAGCAGTCCCACGAACATTATTTTGTAAACTTTTTTATACATTACTTACTCCTCCAAAGATTAGAGTTTGAATAAATATTTTGTCTTTACTTGTCAAGTTTATGTATACCACCTCCTTTAAAATTGTTTAATGCGAAAATGGCCTCAAACGCCATGAAGCTTTAAAAAGCTGCCAACGATGAGCCAGTCCACGCGGTTCAAAGATTAAAAATATCATCAGAATTAATCCGAAAAAAATTGGCCTAAAGGAAGTTAACAAACGAGCAGTCATCGCTGGATCCATGATTGCCACTAACATTTTCCCGATAACATCAGAGAAATCTTCCATTAGGATAATAAAAGTTGCTCCCAAAAACGGACCAATATTTGTCCCTAATCCGCCAACAACCAACATCCCAAGGAAGAAAATCGATTCAGTAAGTGTATACCCCATTTCAGTACCAATCGCGCGCTGGTTATGCGCTCTAAGTGCTCCAGCTAAACCAGCAAAAACTGCAGCGAGGAAGAAAGCGCGAAGTTTATATTCAAACAGGTTTACGCCAAGCAGTTCAGCCGCTAAGTCATTATCCCTTATGGCGACAAAAGCCCTACCGAGTCTTGTTCGGGCCATATTGGCGATGAGAATGGTAGTAATTATTACAGCTATGAGGATAATATAAATATATTTTGATGATTTATTAAATACAAAATTTCCAATTCTCGGCACTGGAGCAAATATCGTTCCATCCACACCACCTAGATAGTCTGTAAACATATACCGAGTTATCCAAGGAATAATAAATTGAGCCGCCAGGGTTGCCATCGCCAAGTAAAAACCCTTTACCCGTAAGGAAGGAAGACCAAAAATCAGCCCTACAAATCCTGTACCAACAGCTGCGATCGGAATCGCGAGGAAAATTGGGATATTAAGGTGAGTGACAGATAAGACTGATATGTACCCCCCCACCAGCATGAAAGCGGCATGCCCAAGTGAAATTTGACCGGCATAGCCTGTTAGGATGTTTAAACCTTGAACGGCGATCAACGCAATTCCTATTCTGTTCAATGTGATCACAACATAAGCATCTGCCCAAAATGGCGCTGTAGCAGCAGCTAAAATAAAAATGATTAAAAGAATCCACTGCCACCGCTTTCTAATAATAGACATATCCTGTTTATAACTACGGTCGAAGTCACCAGATGGGCGCGCTACTGTCATTGTTAAATCCTTTCAATCCGTTTTCTCCCAAACAAACCCTCTGGGCGAATAACCAATACAATGAGGAGTAAGATATAGGGAGAAATCGAGAAAGATTTATTGATCTCATAAATTGTTGAAGCCTTAACTAATTCCTGCACCAATCCAATTATGATCCCACCAACTACAGCTCCAGGGAGTGAATCAAGTCCCCCCAACAAAATCGCGGAGAAAATGATAAAACCCACACCTGCAAGGTTCACACTTAATCCTAATAACATAGCAAGCAAAACGCCTGCAGTTGTAGCAATAACACCTGCAATGGCCCAAGATAAGCCAAAAACTCGAGGGACGTTTATACCAACACTACGGGCCAATTCGTGGTCTTCAGAAGCCGCTCGCATCGCGAGTCCAGCACGGGTGAATTTAAAGAAAAGAGCTATTAGAATTGTAGCGATTATGGCTGTAAAAAAAACAGCAACTTGAATTTCTTTCACATAAATAATCCCGTCATAGGCATACTTAGAATAAATGGGGAAAGTGTCAGTTCTTGACATTGGAGCAGGAAAATTGTCTTTGGTCTGGCCGAAAGTAATTAAAGCCAATCCTTCAATTAATTGCGCTAAACCAAGGGTCATTAAAACGATAGATAACAGAGGTTGTCCAGTCATCGGTCGCAAAGCAAATCTCTCAATGAGAAAACCGATTAAAAAAACAGCAACGAAAGCTAATATTATAGCCAAACCTAGGGGGAGATTAAATAATTCCTTGCCGTTCTCATCCGCACCCGCAAACCACCAGGTAATAAAAGCCCCTAACATAACCATATGACCCTGGGCAAAGTTAAATATTTCGGAAGACTTATAAATCAGAACAACGCCAAGGGCAATTAAACCAATTATTCCACCACTGAGTATTCCTGTTACAATCGCCCCAGGAACAAGCTCCCAATTCATATTACTCAGTCTCCTCTAATTCCATTATCCGCACGTCAGTCTCGATAACACCCTCACGCCCATCTTGATAGCTTACAGTAGCCCTTACTTTGAGAAATTCCATATCCCCATACATCGCGACAATCATTTCGTTATAATGTTCAATAAGGTAGCCTCTGCGAAGTTTTCGTGTCCTTGTCATTTCTGCTTCATCCGCATCGAATTCCTTATGGAGTAAAATGAATTTCCTCACTCGGCCGTTGGGAGGTAAAGATTCGTTCACCTGGGCTACAGCCTTCATAATCAATTCGTAAACCTGTTGTTTTTGGGAAAGGTCTACAAAGGTCGTGTACGTGATGTGATTCTTCTCTGCCCATCGCCCAACGTTCTCAAAATCAATGCTGATTAGCGCAGTCACGGATTCAACTTCGGAATTTCCGACCGCCATCACATCACGGATATATGGGCTAAATTTTAAGCGGCCTTCGATAAACTGAGGGGAAAAACGTTCACCATTGGCTAGCTCAATCATATCTTTCATTCGATCGAGATAAATAAGATGGTTATTCTCATCAACATAGCCCGCATCCCCTGTGTGGAACCAGCGAGTCCCATTTTCATCAACCGATAACGCTTCTGCTGTTTTCTCTTGGTCTTTGAAGTACCCATGAAAAACATTAGGACCACCCAACAATATTTCACCATCATCAGTAATCCGTACTTCACAACCAGGAGCAGGGGGGCCAACACTAGCGTACTTAACATCACCAGGATAATGCTGGGTTCCAATAGCAGCAGTTTCAGTGGAGGAGAATACCTGCATAAGGTTTATTCCAAATGCTCTAAAATATCGCAGCGTATCTGGGCTTAGTGCTGCCCCCGCAGTGAGGGCTGATCGAACATTTACCAATCCGAGCTGGTCCCTTAAAGGTCTATAGATTAAGATGTCCCCAAGTTTGTATAATAAAGATAATAAAAGGCCAGCTCTTCTCCCCTCATATTCTAAATCTGCGACTTTATAGCCTATCGGTAAAAATATTTTATATAACATTCGATTGAGCCAAGAACTATCGTTTATTCGAATCTGGATCATCGCAGTGAGGTTTTCCCATAAACGGGCGGGAAAGAAAAGAAAATCGGGGGCAATTTCGCGAATATTTTCTTGGACTGTTTCAGGCGATTCTGGGAAATTAACAATCACACCAAACAAAACGTGAGGCGTTACAGAAAGTGTATGCTCAGCAATCCACGCTAAAGGTGAAAACGAGAGTTGGTTATCCGTATCGTAGCGTGGTTCTATGCTAAAGGATCTCAAAACACATTCTAAAAAGTTTAAGTTTGATAACAACGCCCCCTTTGGTAATCCAGTGGTTCCTGATGTATAACACTGAATACAAATATCATCTCCACTCCCCTCACTAATCAACGATTCAAAAAGATCCGGTTGTTCCTGATCAAGAGTTTTTCCCAGTTCTTGAACTTGCTCGTAAGATATCAACCACGGATTGTCATAATGCCACATGCCATGGGAATCCCAGTAGATCACTGCTTGAACGTTGGGGATTTTCTCTTTTATTTCTAAAAGCTTGTCACATTGCTCTTGGTCTTTGGCAAACACGAGAACAGCCCCAGAATGAGTGATCACATATTCCATCTCGCTTGGAATAGCATCATTGAACATCCCCACTACAGCTCCACCAGAAGACATTATTGCAAAATCTGCCCACAAGTGTTGTCTATCATTATCGCCGACAATAGCGACGCGATCCTCCCGTTTTAACCCTAACGATACCAACCCAAGGGAGAGATTTCGAATTTGTTGATAAGAATCTTTCCAGGAGAATTCCTGCCAAATACCAAACTCTTTCTGACGAATAGCTACCTTTTTATCCCCGTATTTTTCTACTTTATCCAAAAATTGTTTTGGAATGGTATCAAGTTTTCCAATAGTGCTGGTTTCCACTTTTCTCCTCTTAATAAATTAACCGGCTTGCCCCAAATAAGCTTGAATGACAACAGGATCATTGCGAATTTCTTCAGGCGGTCCTTCTGAAATTTTCCGTCCAAAATCAAGTACAACAACCCTATCAGCAATATCCATAACCAAACCCATATCATGTTCAATTAGCATGATTGTTACTTCTTGTAGGTCATGAATATCCAAGACAAACCTGGCCATATCTTCTTTCTCTTCCAAGTTCATTCCGGTCATGGGTTCATCCAGTAAAAGTAATTTTGGCTCCATCGCTAATGCTCGTCCAAGTTCGACTCTTTTCCGTAAACCATGAGGAAGCGCGCCAACTGTTGCTTTCCGAATGTGCTCAATTTCCAAAAAATCTATAATTTCCTCCACGATCCGACGGTTTTCTACCTCTTCCCTCTGCGCGCCTAACCAATATACCATACTCCCAATCATTGACTGACGCATGTGAATATGCCGAGCAGCCATCAGGTTATCTACAGTACTTAATCCGGTATACAAAGCGGGGTTTTGAAATGTTCGGGCGATGCCTAATTTAGCAATATTATGTCGGGGAATCTTTGTGATGTTTCTGCCTTCAAATTCAATAACACCACTATCGGGTGTATAAAAATTATTGATACAATTCAATAGAGAGGTTTTACCCGCCCCATTAGGACCAATGAGAGCCAGAATCTCACCTTGGTAAACATCGAAATTGACATCTAACAGGGCTTGTGTACCGCCAAAACTTAGACACACTTTATCGATTGTTAGTTGACCGTTTTTCTCTGCCATTTTATTTGTGAATTTTAACTTGTACCAAAATAACGCTCAAACAGTGAGTTTGGCTGATAATGGTTTTTGAATCAGAGGAGCCAATATCCTCTCTTTAGTAAATCAACTTGCAATTGGATAATATTTAGACAAAGCTTTAGGCTTTCTATTTCATACCATTATACATGATTTAAACAAATAGTCAGGAAATTTACAATAAGTTTTTTCCTAAACCATCTGTCAAATTAAAATAACTTAGCAAATCCAAGTAACTCTTCCCAAATAAGTTGATCAACCACGCGACCCCACCCCGTTCTCGTTTTGACATCATCGAATCAAGTTGCTCCCAAAAAGATGAAAACTCAATCCAAGACCACAACGATATCAGGGATAAACTCTAGGAAAATGAAATGGTTCCTCTCTGCAATAAGTTCACTTTTGGGGAACAAAATCTGGTTGAATCTTTTGAATCTTTTCTGTCAACCTTTCCCTCTCTTTGATATTTTTCGCTTCAGATAATTTAATTTTCAATCTTTTCAATTTGCGTTTTCTGTTTCGCCTTCGTCGTAATTCTTTTTGTCGTTCTACTGGCATCTGTATCGCTTCCTTTTAAAAATAGTTTAGAGTTATCTTTCCTTCCAACTTTTCATCCTCCCCAAATTCCTGAGTCGTAAATGAATATAACACGGGATCTTCTTTCCAACAATATCGGGGCAACCCTGCTTTAAGACACAAATTCTCAAGAAAAGCCTTGCGATCCCACCCTCTTTCGACAGCAACCTCAGGCAATAACACTCCCCGCTTTCCGCATTGAACGATCATCAAACCGTGAATGCCCACTTCAATCGCATCAATGTCAATCTGGTGGAGGGGTGAAAGAACAGAAATCTTTATCGAAATTTCCTCGGTCTCCATTATTTTTACAGGTAGGAAACGAGGGTCTCGTGTGGCAGCTGCAACAGCAGTTTCTTGTACACCAAGGAAAAGCGGTTTCTCAGCAGTTAATTGACCAATACATCCTCGTAATGCTCCCGATTTTCTAAGGGTTACAAAGACACCTGATAATTGATTCAGAAGAGGATCATCCGTTGCATAATCAAGAATAGTTTGATCTTTCAAATATCTTTCAATTGTTCTCTTTGCTAATATTATTAGCTCTCTTTTTTGATTCCTCGATAAAGTGTGATGTTCACTTCTAGCATCTAACTCCAACTGCTGCGATTCTGGCTCTAATACACGATTAAATTTATTAATTGTTGTTAAATAAATCGCAATCCCTACTATAAGAACAATCAAACCTAGGATGAGATATGCGGGGAGAGACATTTATTGGTCCTTATAACCCATGCTGGCCAGAATTCGATTTATGGGAATATCCCCAAAATTTGGAGCAAATTGCATGAACCTAATTTTCATCACATCAAACCTCAAACAGACACCCTAATAGAAATCATCGAAGATCATACCCTCCTCCCCCCATTTTCTTGTACGCACTCACCTCGGTCTGAACCCAATCTACCCAATGATCTATACCTTCGCCTGTCTTACAAGATACTGGAAAGAATGATAATCCAGGGTTTAATATTTCAACTCCGCTCTTGAAATAATCCATTTTAAAATCAAAGGCAGAAATAACATCCATTTTATTTAACAAGATTGCATCCACTCCCTGGTACATTGCTGGATATTTGTATGGCTTGTCATCTCCTTCAGGGATGCTGGCGATAAGCACATTTTTATGAATCCCAAGGCGAAAACTGGTCGGACAAACGAGATTACCTACATTCTCAATAATTAACAAATCTAAATCTGTGGAAGTTAATTCATGTAATGCAGATTGCACCATGGCAGCATCCAAGTGACACTGACCGCCAGTGTTTATTTGAACTGCTGGAATACCCAAAGCTGCGATTTTATCAGCATCAATAGTAGTAGCAATATCACCATCAATATAGGCTATGCTGAACTGTTTTTTCAAGGCTTCTACAGTTGTTGATATCAAACTGGTCTTGCCTGCTCCAGGAGATGCCATCAAGTTGATCGCAAACACTCCCGCTTGATCAATTTTATTCCGATTTAATACTGCTATTTGATCATTCGCGCTGAGAATAGCTTCACTCACGAGTACAGTTTTCGCCATAGGGATATTCCTTATTTGAAGACTATCATATTATTCTACTTCAATACTTTCAACCTGGAATTCCTTCCCATTTAATATTTGTACTTGATCACTTTCACAAGTTGGGCATTTGAATTCTTTAGCTTCAGGTTCATATTCATGTTGACATGCTGTGCACAGAAATCGAGTTTTGATGCGTTCAAAGTGCAGGATAGCTCCTTCAGCAATTGTGTTTTTACTCAGAATGTCCCAATAAAAACCAACCGAATCCCCAACTACACTTGATAAATCACCGATTACTAAATTGATCTTTGTCACTCTTTTGACCTCGCCAGCATGACGCAAGGCTATATCAAGAATGCTTTGTGTAATTGGTAATTCGTGCAATGAAACACCTTAGCAAATAGTTAGCATATTCTGGAATTATACTTGACAAACCACCATATTTTAATTCATAATCTGAAAGAATAGTTCTATCGACGTGATATCATAGTATCACAAAGAGGAGATCATGCCTTCAGTTATTATCAAAGGGTTATTTATCTATCGTTCCCTAATCTTCTATTAATTTGTTTTTAATCACAAACACATATATTTAGGGATAATGAATTCAAATAATAAGAGTTTTCAAGGAGGTGGTGCTTATCAGAGGAGAGCATGTTCACATTAAGAATAAATTTATCTATTCTTATAACTCAGAAAAAAAAGGAAAATAAAATGAGAAGCAGAAAAAACCCTATTTTGGTTTTACTATTAATCTTGGTAATACTTAGTTTAGTATTATCAGCATGTAATTCCAAAAATCAAGACAACAATAATGGTGATGCCAATACTGGCAATGATGCTGACACCGGAAATAACAATGGTGATGATGCTACTGCCGGAGACAATGACTCTGGTGATGATGCAGATACACCACCGGATGATGTGCCATCAGAACCAAAAATCATCACCATTTCCATGACCCAGGAACCCGACTCCTTGAACCCCTGGTACTCCAACATGTGGTATGCCGGAGTTTTGATGGACTTCTATCTCTGCGGAGCCTGGCAATGGGATGATACAAACAACGCCTTCCCCTACCTGGCCACGGAGATCCCCAGCGGAGATAACGGTGGGGTCTCAGCCGATGGCATGACCATCACGATCAACCTAGTTGAGGATGCTACCTGGTCTGACGGCACCCCGATCACCTCAGCCGACTTCCTGTTCACTTACGATATGATCATGGATGACGCAAATGTAATAGACTCGAAATACCCCTATGATTACATCGCAAGCCTCGATGCGCCGGACGACTATACCGTTGTGATGAATCTTACAGAACCCTTCACCCCTTGGCTGCCGAATTTCTGGGCGTACGTCCTTCCAAAACACGTCTTGGAACCAGTTTATGAAGCCGAAGGCTCGATTGAAAGTGCAGCCTGGAACCAAGCGCCTACTGTGGGTTGTGGCCCCTTCACCTACGATGAATGGGAGTCAGGCAGTTTCATCAGCTTTGTCAAAAATGAAAATCACTGGGGTGACATCGCTAAACTGGATAAGCTTGTCTTCCTATTTGTCCCCGATGATGCCGCCCAAACCGCTGCCGCGCTCGCAGGCGATGTTGATGTGGCCTACTGGCCTCCTTACGAGGACATCCCCGCTTTCCGCGATGCTGGTCTCGATGTTGTGACCCAGGCCTCTGGGTACAACGAAGGCTGGTACTTCAACCTACGGACGGATACAGCTTCACCTGGAATCCTGGACTATGTAGTACGAAAAGCCATGGTCATGGGTCTCGATCGCGTCTCCAACACCGATATCCGCTTGAATGTTGTTGCTCGGGCAGAGACCTTCTGGGACGCGATTCCGGCATATGTATCTCCGGACATCGTTCCTATTGAGTATGACCCGGTTGCTGCCGCCCAGCTCCTGGAAGACAATGGATACACAGATTCAGATGGCGACGGAATCCGCGAGGACCATGAGGGGAATCCGCTGGTGATCACCCAGTGCAACACAACCAAAGAGGAACGGATTAGCCTTCAGGCTGTCGCCCAGCAACAAATGCTGGCCATCGGTATCGATCTTCATACCAGGGCAATTGACGCCGATATCCTCTTCGAGAGCTATGCCAATGGTTCACCGGCCGCGATAGGCGAATGTGACATCATGCAATGGTCAGATGCGCCAGCTTTCCCAGATCCAGATACGTCCTATTGGTTGTGCAGTGAGCTCGCGACAGATGATTATCCTTGGGGTTACAACTACTTCATCTGCGACGAGGAACTGGACGCCTTGTTCCAGAAGCAGGTCGTTACTGTGGATGCTGCCGAGCGGACGGCCATCTTCCATCAAATCACCAAGTACATGCATGACAATCTGTACTTCATTGGGATTTGGGAAGATCCCGATGTGTGGATTATGAGTCCAAACTTGACTGGTTACAAATTCTCAGGCGTGACACCATTCTACAACATCGCCGAATGGGATCTCTCCCAATAAAGTAAATCGGTACCAGTAAAATCAAAGGCTGGGTCGGGGTTAGCCCGACCCAGCCGAATTTCTTAATTTCTCTGAGGTTTTCTTCGAAGGAGCGCACTATGACCAGATATATCATCCGGCGAATCCTCCAGGCGATACCCCTTTTATTTATCATAAGTATCATGATTTTCATTTTGCTGCGCAGCAGTGGCGATCCGATCGCTATGATGGGGGGGAAACGAGCCACCCGCCCTGAAGATCGAGAACGTCTCACCAGGTTGTTGGGATTGGATCAACCGCTACATATCCAATACATTACCTGGTTGATCGGGAATGATTGGTCTTTGGTGGACGTGGATGGGGATGGCATCCCCGAAACACCCGGTGGGCGAAAAGGCGCATTGCGGGGTGATTTTGGTAATTCTCTTATGAAGCGGGGGGTTCCAGCCCTCGATATCATTGTGGAGCGTTTACCAAATACCCTTTTGTTAATGATACCCGCAGAAATCATCATCCTGTCAGTCTCCCTTGCCCTCGGTATCTATTCAGCGTTGAAGCAATACTCTCTGGTGGATCAAGTCGTCACGACCGGGTCGTTCATCGGTTACTCCATGCCCATTTTCTTCATTGCCCTGGCTTCGATGTACATCTTCGCCGTCAATTTCAGGAAATGGGGGCTCCCCTACCTGCCGACAGTGGGCATGTTCGATCCAAAGGTGGGGAAGACCGCTTATCAAGTTGTCTGGCATATGGTTTTACCTATTTTCTCCATGTCAGTGATCAGTATTTCAGGTTACAGCCGCTACATCCGCTCTGAGATGTTAGAGGTCATCAGCCAGGACTACATCCGCACTGCGTATGCCAAAGGATTACCGGAACGGATGGTTCTCGTCGGGCATGCGCTCAAGAACGCGGCTTTGCCATTCGTGACCCTCATCGGGCTTGACATTCCCCTGCTGCTAGGAGGAGCAGTCGTCACAGAAACCATCTTCGCCTGGCCCGGAATGGGGAGATTGTTCATCGACCACCTCAGCCGAAGCGATACCCCAGTCGTGATGGGTATCCTGATGATAATCTCGATTGCAGTTGTTTTTTCTCAACTCCTCGTTGATATTGTTTACGCCTGGCTGGATCCACGCATCCGGTACACCTAGTGGAGAGCTGATATGGAAACCCCAATCGCCGAAACACCCCAACATGGTTTGATAGATTTAGAGGCTCCTCCTCTTTCACTCAAGCAGCTCGTCTGGCTACGCTTCAAACGCCATAAAATGGCGCTCGCAGGCGCAGTAATGTTAATCCTTCTGATTTTATATGCAACAGTTGGTGCGCTCTTTTTCACCGAGGCGTATGGACACATTACAGACACGAGTATTCGCCTCCAGGCGCCTCCTGCCGTGCCCCCTTTCGGTACAGATACCGTCGGCCGTGATCTCCTGGCACGCACGATTTACGGGGGACAAATCTCCTTAATGATCGGCATCACCGCTGTTCTCATAGTAATCATCGTCGGGGTATCGATCGGAGCAATCTCTGGTTATTATGGGGGGTGGATAGACAGCGTACTGATGCGCTTTACCGAGGCGGTGTTTAACATCCCGACGATCCCATTGCTTTTAGTGTTAAGCAAAATGCTTTCTGAAAAAGTCCCTGCGATTGAAATATTTGGCCGCGAATTCAGTGGGAGTGTCGTGGTCATCACCGGTGTTATCGGCCTAACCAGCTGGATGGGTCTCGCCCGTCTGGTACGTGCGAATTTCCTTTCTCTAAAAGAGCAAGAGTTCGTCACCGCCGCCAGAAGCATTGGCACAAGCAATTTTTCGATTATTTTCGAACATATTTTACCGAATACCGTTGCTCCCATTATCGTATCTGCCACATTGGGAGTCGCTAATGCGATTATCAGTGAAGCATACATCAGTTTTTTAGGCGTGGGTGTTATGCCGCCTACAGCCACCTGGGGAAACATGCTCAATGGGGCTTATAGGTATATTGAAACCGCTCCTTGGACATGGATTTTCCCCGGCATATTGATTGTCCTAACTGTTCTTTCAATTAACTTTGTGGGCGATGGCCTACGAGATGCTCTCGACCCTCGCGCTCTCGTTGAAACCGAATAGGAGGAACTATGACATCACTAATGCAAGTCAAAGATTTAAAGGTTCAATTCAATACACTTGAAGGCACTGTTTATGCAGTCAATGGCATTTCATACAACCTTGAAGCTGGGGAAACTCTGGGGATTGTTGGGGAAAGTGGTTGTGGTAAAAGTGTCAGTGTCCTTTCAGTTATGCAACTTATCCAAGAGCCGCCAGGAAAAATTTCAGGAGGAAAAATCTTTTATCGCGGAGATAATCTTTTAAAAATGGACAAGAAACAAATCCAGCGTATTCGTGGGAATGAAATAGCTATGGTGTTTCAAGACCCAATGACCACCCTAAATCCCGTTCTCACATTAGGACGCCAATTATCTGAAGCGCAAACAATTCACCTTGGGATATCAAAGGAAGAGGCAGTAGAGAGATCAGTTGAGTTGTTAAATAGGGTTGGCATTCCTCAACCAGCAGAACGATTAAATGATTATCCTCACCAATTTTCTGGTGGCATGCGCCAAAGGGTCATGATCGCAATGGCCCTTGCATGCATACCACGTATCTTAATCGCAGATGAGCCGACAACAGCCCTGGATGTCACAATTCAAGCCCAAATTATTGACTTGACCAAAAGTCTTCGAGACCAACTGGATATGGCGATAATTTGGATCACTCATGATCTTGCAGTGATTGCAGAGCTTGCAGATCGAGTAGCAGTTATGTATGCTGGGTTTATCGTTGAAAAAGCAGAGGTCTTTCAAACATTCGAAAACCCCCTACATCCATATACTTTGTCATTACTTAAATCAATTCCGAGAGTTGATAAAAACATCGATGAGAGGCTTTTAACAATCCCTGGTTTTCCACCAAACAACCTTGGCCTTCCACCTGGTTGCCCGTTTGCTCCCCGATGTAATTTCACAAAAGACAAATGTTGGGTGGAAAATCCGCAATTAGAAATTATCGAACCCGAACACAAAGTTGCTTGCTGGGTTGACGTTTCCACCGGGAGAGAACGATGAGTAAAAATCAAATATTAGTTCAGGTAAAAAACCTTGTAAAACATTTCCCTATCACTCAAGGAATAATTTTTCAAAGGGAAATTGGGGCTGTAAGAGCAGTTGACAATGTTACCTTTGATATTTATAAAGGCGAGACCTTAGGGTTAGTTGGAGAAAGCGGGTGCGGAAAAACGACCACCGGTCGCACTCTGTTACAGCTTTACCGCCCTACATCTGGTGAAGTTTATTACAATAATATAAACATTACCAATATACCAGGTAATACCCTTCGGAATATGCGCCAAAAGATGCAAATGATTTTCCAAGATCCTTACGCATCCCTAAATTCACGCTGGACAATTTCTAGAATTATTAGTGAACCTCTCCGTGTTCATAAACTATGTGAGAAATCTGAAGTTCAGGGTAAGGTCGAAGAACTTCTGGAATTAGTGAGTTTAAATTCGCATCACTTGAATAGGTATCCTCACGAATTCTCCGGTGGACAGCGTCAGCGAATTGGTATTGCAAGAGCTTTGGCATCAAATCCTGAGTTCATTGTTTGTGATGAGCCAATTTCAGCCCTTGATGTTTCAATTCAAGCACAAGTTGTCAACTTATTGGAAGATTTACAGGAGAAGTTTGATTTAACCTATTTATTCATTGCGCACGATCTAAGTATGGTCCGGCATATCTGTAACAGAATAGCTGTTATGTATCTGGGAATAATTGTTGAGATGGGAAACCGTGATGATTTATATAACAACCCACTCCACCCTTATACACAAGCCTTGCTTTCAGCAGTTCCAATCCCAGACCCAAAAATTACCCGCAGCCGAAAGCGGACAATATTGGAGGGAGACCCACCAAGCCCGATTGATCCACCATCTGGTTGCCGATTTCATCCCCGCTGCCCAATTGCCAAATCCCATTGTTCAACTGATATTCCGATCTGGCGAGAGATTGAAAATGATCATTGGGTCGCGTGTCATGAAGTATAAATTCCTGAACGTTTAGAGCAATTCTAAAAAATCGAAAATCAAATACCCACCTCCAAAAAAGGGTTAATTCAAAAACAAATCCTATAATCAAATGAAACCGCGAAGCAATTGCGGTGTTAATATTATTTGGAATTACAAATTATTTTATCTTATATTTTTTTAGATAAAAATTATTGCTTTTTATTGTCATGAAGAAAAAATTTAAATGGTTTGATTACATTACAATAAATATTAATTGGTTTTCTATTTCCGCCCGAGCCAGTTTTTTAACTCCATTATTAATTCCATTATTGGTGCAAAAATTTGTTGGGGAGGAATCTAAGGGGGCTTATTTAGGGGTGATGCGTCTATGGGCATTAATGGTCGCATTATTAGTCCAGGCTCTGTTTGGAATACTTTCTGATCGAAGCACATTACGATGGGGACGGAGACGACCATTTATTTTCATTGGAATGATCATTGAAATATTCGTACTTATCGCGATTGGCTTCTCTGCTACGCTCAATGGATTGTCTGGGTATTGGATTCTTTTTGGATTATACATATTTTCAATGGTGGGGGGAAATATCACTCACGCAGGCACACAAGGACTTATCCCAGATCTTGTTGGGGATGAAAGGAAAGGAATATTTTCAGGCATAAAAGCCCTGTTTGAGTTAGTTCTTCCGATATTGTTTGTTTCATTCTTTATTGCCAAATGGGTTTCTGAAGGAAAAATTAATTTGGGGATAGTAGCTATCATACTGGCTATGCTTACTACTTTAGCAATAACCATGTTTGTTCCTGAAAAACGAAGAGAAAAACCTCCTGGGGCGTTTAATTGGGTTTCGATAATACGGATAATTGCAATGACTGCTACCTTCACTATAATAATTCTGCTTGTTGGCGCAGCCACCAGAGGGATAATTCAATTCGCCTCAAAACTGCAGGATGAAACTGCGCACATACTAGTTGGTGTTTCAGGTGTATTGGGGATTATTGTCACTGTTTTAATCGGTGTTTGGGTAAGTGTCCGAATCGGTATTGGTAAAGAAATTAAACAAAATAAATCCTTTACATGGTGGGTAGTAAGCAGGCTAGGGTTTTTAGTTGGTATTAATAATATGGGTAGTTTTTTATTATTCTTCCTTCAAGAGAAGTTCAAAGGATTTGAACTGGAAAAAGCAGCCGACCCAGCAGCGAGATTAATTATGTTCCTCGGTTCCACTCTCCTGTTTACAACTATCATTGGCGGTTGGCTCGCGGACCGAATTTCAAAAAAAACTCTCATTGTAATTGGTGGGATTATTACGACGGTCGGAACAAGTATATTAATTTTTGGCGCCACACTACCAATCACTTATCTTGGCGCGGCAATCATCGGTTTAGGTACAGGTATATTTTATTCTACAAGCTGGGCGTTGGGGACAAAAATCGTGCCAAAGGAAAAGGCAGGGCAATTTTTAGGTTTATCCAATCTTGCTGGAGCTGGCGCCGGTGCCATTGGGGCATATATAGGCGGTCCAATTGCTGATTATCTAAGCTTCCAGGTAGTAATGTTTATCTTTAGCATAATGATATTCTTTTCACTTTTTGCGCTAATTGGAGTAAAAGAAAAACAAAACATTTAGACCCATTATTTTTTATAGATTATTCTGGGGAATATTGATAATTTGAAAAATCGCCAACAAACTCAGGTAAATTATTGTGCCCAAGCATTTGACGAATAGCGTGAACCTCGCCTGTATGGAACCAATAATGGTAATAATTTCTTAACAACATCGTCCCAATCCTTTCTCTTGAAGTTTTCCCATTGTCAAACATTATATTAGTTTCAAGAACACCTTGGGTTATGGTTTCCAGGTATTTATCTGCCGTTTGGGTTATGTCCTCCCAAGATTGCCACATTTCATCAAATGGAGGCGTGCTGGCGGGTTGACCATAACCAACCAATTTATTTAGACTTGGCTGAATAGATTTTTCCTGAGCCATATATACCCAATAAAAATTTTCTTGAACTGCTAAATGCCCCACGAACCAACTGATGCAATTCATTGGTTCATTCCGTCGAACGGCATCCTCTTTAGATACACCTTGTAAACACCGAACAAATTCACTTCTAGCAAATTTCAATTGAGTCACTAAAGGATGGGACATTTTTTCTCCAATCATATTATTGACATTGTAGATACTTCTTTTTCTAATCTAAAAAAATAATCAGATTCGGGTTTTCTTCCAAATCAAAATTATTATAAAGCAAAAGTGGCTACTTTTGTTTGGAAATTAGGTTGGTACGAGGATGACCCATACGGGAATTTAGGGCGATTGCAGTACCAGGACTTTCAGGCGGTCCGGTTGGTAGGCGATACAGGAATCCATACCAAGGGCTGGACATTTGATCAAGCTACTGATTTTTTCATGGGATATGTGGGGTGGGATATAAATACATCTCAAGATCAAATCGGCCGTTACATTGTCATTCCAAGTCAGTCAACAGGTATATGGTTGGCATACTCAAGATCCTTGAATTACGAGAATTGGCCATGAATAATCTTGGAGATCAATTTGATATTAAGGAATTTCATAACATAGTTTTAAGTATTTGAAGTATACCCCTGAGTGTTTTAGAAGAAATTGTGATTGATTATGTTACCGAAAAACTCAACAACTAATTAGAATTTAGATAACGAATATTTTTACTTCCTGCAAATGGTTGTGGTCCTGGCTTAATAATCCGGGTGATGGTCATATAAATCCTTCTTATCAATATATTATCATCCTCAATAATTTGACCAATAGAGTGAAATCATTTAAACTTATCGCTCAACCCGCCGCATTGATAATTATGGAGGAGCCGTGCAATTTGGAATCATTGCAACACATCTGGATACCCTAATTCCACCTGATTTATCCCCTCAGGAAGGCCTTAAACGGATTGTTGAGTTTAATCAAGTAGAAATTATTAAAGATCTGGTTAAAATCGGTTTCAATCCAATAGAAATTGGCTTAGATCTTGGATTATTCCTTCCTCACATTTATTCCCAAGAAGCGATAAAAAAATTAGTGGATCTAAAAGAAGAGATAGGAGTATCTTATACAGTTCACCTCCCACTCTGGTCTGTAGAACCCTCATCACCGCTTCAACATGTTAGATACGGTTCTGTAAAAGCGATGATAGAATCCATAAAACTCACCGAGCCTTTACAGCCTGAATTTTATGTGCTTCATTCAACGGGAGAATTAGCAGCAGAGTTCCACAGAAGCGGTTTACCTGTCATTGCTAAAAATTTCACCATGCAGCAATTCCATGACTGTGCGCGCGAAAGTGTTAACTTGATTTTGGAAGAAACGGATATCCCTTCAAGAAAAATTGCTGTAGAAACAATTGAATTCCCTTTTGAATTAACTCATAGCTTAGCGGAAGAATATAATTTATCCATGTGTTTGGATACAGGGCACGTTCTTATTGGTTTAAGTGGTCCAATAGATGTTTTTGAAGCTTTGGATTCCTGCTTACCCAGGCTTGGAGAAATCCACCTTCATGATGGTTTGAAACAAAACGCTGATGGACATATCATGTTCGGATCAGATCATCAAACCTTAGGAAGGGGGGATCTAGATGTTGGGCGATTCCTAGACAAGTTAGAAGAAGCAAATTATAGCGGACCTATTATCTTTGAGCTTAGTAAAAGTGAAGCCATTGAATCAATAGAAAATATTCGTAAAATTCGACCGGATATGATAAATGGCTAACGGTACCGAAATAAAATTTCTTATTAGTTATTTGAGATAAATTTACAAAATTCAGGACAGTGTGACATAATCCTTTAATAATGCTACAATTAGATTGTTGCGAGAGGGTTTTACTACCCCTTAATATCATTATCACGAGGTTTAGACTGTAAATATGGACAATAAATCAGAAAACAAAAACTGGTTAGATAGGTCTTTTTCTTCGATATTTAAACCAAATTTAGAAACACTGATCTTTGGCATTATCATCGCTTTTGCTGTATTCAGCCGCCTTTATAAGTTGGGGGTAAGAGTTATGTCCCACGATGAGATAAACCACGTTTATTTTGCGTGGAATGATTTATATCGAAATATTACATATACCCATCACCCACTCTCACATGGCCCCCTTCAATTTCACCTACTGGGATTTTTCTATTTTCTCTTTGGCGATAACGATTTTTCTGCCAGGCTTCATGCGGTAGTTTTCAGTATAGGCACAATTTTATTTTTATGGAAATACCGAAGATATCTAGGTCGGACAGGAACAATCGTCACTTCCATTTTATACCTTATCTCTCCATTCATGCTCTTCTACGGCCGCTACGCGCGAAATGATGCACTTACAATATTTTTTGGGATTGTTTCAGTGTGGAGTGTGCTTCGATATTTAGATACTGGGCATAACCGTTACCTTTTCCTGTTGTCTGCAATGTCAGCTCTCCATTTTTCAACAAAAGAGACCGCTTTCATATTCACTGCACAATTATTAATATTTTTAGGTATCCTATTCATTTACCGTGTTTCACAGAAATCATGGAAAAACCTAAAATTTCGCCAGATTTTCTTTGTTCTACTTATCATTACATTCATTCTTCTCGCCTTTGCGGTAGGATTCGGATTAAGGGATAAACAATCCTCAACCCAGGAAACAGTTCCTATTCCTTCAACTGAAATAATAACTGAGGAAGAGCCTACTCTAGAGGAAGGGCTAACATTTACATCACCACTATTCTCAATCCGGCTGTTTGGAAAATTGATCGGTGTAAGTATTGTAATCTTGATCGCAATCAGTGCAGTCATCGTGTTTACAGTTGCTTTTGTTCTTTTGATAATCGGTTTTGGTTGGGATAAATTACGCGAAGATCGCGCATTTGGATTGATATTGCTCCAATTCACATTGATAATTCCGCAACTAGCTGGCCTCCCAATTGCTTTATTAGATTTACCGATCACCGTCTCTGACACAACTGAGGCAGAGATAATTATTAATATCCTTTGGGTCATAATTCCAATGATATTAATTCCGGCTGTTGTCGGAATACTCTGGAAACCGCGCGAATGGTTAACCAGTGCAGGACTGTTCAATGGAATTTATATTTTCTTTTATACAACTATATTCACTAATGTATTACCTGGTATTTACACAGGTTTAGCAGGGTCATTAGGATATTGGCTTGGTCAACAAGCCGTTCAACGCGGGGATCAGCCGTGGTATTACTTTTTATTAATCCAGATACCGATTTACGAATACCTCGCCGCGATTGGAACTCTGATTGTGGCAGGCTTTGGTATTAGTTGGATAATACGCAGAATATTTAATGTAGAATCAACCAAAATAGAGCTTATGGAATCCAATGAAACCGGGGAGTTATCAGAACAAGCAGGAGAATTCCACCTGGTCAGTATTGGATTGTTTTATTCAGCAACAAGTTTGGGTGCCTATATTGTTGCTGGGGAAAAAATGCCTTGGTTGACCGTACACATGGTGTGGTCAATGTTGCTTATCACAGGTTGGTTAATTGGGAAGGTTATTGATGCGTTTGACTGGAAAATGTTCAAAGAAAACAAGGGAGGGATATTATTACTCCTCTTCATTACCTTAATTACCAG
>SDBV01004087.1_pt1 | contig 21143 bp, 12 predicted proteins | sample 2277081 | NCBI WGS metagenome assembly SDBV01 (sample SAMN10402039, study PRJNA504765) | marine sediment metagenome | isolation source: marine sediment core GS10_PC15, 223 cmbsf | place: Arctic Ocean: Southern Knipovich Ridge | collected 2010 | reverse complement strand
GATATATGATGATAGATCCGGATACAAGTATAACACCCGGATTACTGTCTACGTGCCATCCGATACCCCGGCAGAACGTTATAACCTTGTTTTGAACACCTCTGCCGGAGAAGAAGTTTCCCTGAGTGCGGTAAAGGTTATCCGGGAAAACAAATCTGATTATACAATATTTCATATATCCGATACCCATCTATGCCAGGAATCGGATAGAGAAACGGATGGGACATCCAAAAAAATGCAGTACTTATCAGTACTTGTAGATATTGCAAACATCATCGGGCCCGAATTAGTTTTTATTACCGGTGATATAGTTAATTCCAGGTCCAGGGATGAGGGGAATGCTACATATCTTACTACCTGGCCTTCTACCCTGGAAAGAGTGAACTTCTATTATAAGGGTAGCCATGAAAATGGATACCTGGGAGTGCATGACTTCAATGCAGCCGCCTTTTCATGCAACGGCAACCATGATTGTTACGAACGAGATGATAATGGGGACGAGAAAAATAAATTTGCCTTCTGGAATACGTATCACGGACTTCGGATGCATCATTTCACCTATGGAAACACACGGTTTATGGCATTCTCTGACGCTTTTGACACAGCTAATAATGCAGAGGCAAAACGGCACAGTGCATGGCTAAACGATGTGGGACAGGGCAAGCTAAGGGTGATTTACAAGCACTTTTATCACCATGTTCCTCAGCCCTGGGCAACAGATAACAATATTCAGTTGGGCTTTTGCGGCCACAATCATCACATTGGAGGGGAAAACCCATATACACAGGGAATCACAGATATGTATATCGCAAATTTCACGGAATATACTACCTTCAATCTTTTCATGGTCGATAGTAATGGGAATTACACTGTTGCAAACAACCTGGCAGCTATCGGGAATCCGAAGGATGAATATTCTCTATTCAGACCCAATCTTACTTTAGAATACGCGGAGATGAATGACGGCACTTCCTTCAATAATACGGCAACCCTGGTCAATAAATTCGATATTGGATTTCCTGAAGCCCGGGTGCGTTTTGTGATGCCAAAGGGGAAGTATGCCATTTCAAAGGGCAGGGTGGAGCAGGTAATTGAAAATGATGCTGTGATCGTTATTGATGTGCGTGTTCATCTTGAAAGAAACAGCACGACCTCGATAGAAATTATACCTGGGTATGAGTAACTTAAGATAGTATCATTAAACATGAAACCTACCTTAGTTGAATGGAAAATGACCAACGGTAAAACTTTACATGAATTTGAAGTTGGTAATTAAGTATTATTTCAACCAAGGTCCTTCTTTATTCCAAAAAACCTCGACATTTGAAATCCACCATGTTTTCCCTTTGTTATCATTTCCCTGGTAAAAGAGGAAAGTTCGTTTTCCATCATCGAAGATATGCGGATGTCCTGATTCACTGGAATTCCATTCACCTGGCTTGCCATTAGCCAAAAATTGCCAATCCGACATGCGTTTCCAATGAATACCGTCATTACTTTCAGCAACTCCAATCTGCTGTGGCCAGTTGTTATAACCCCCTGCATAAAACATATACAATTCCCCGTTGCGTTTAATCACCGATGCAGCCTCAATGCATTGACCTTCCCATGGTAATTCCGGCTTCAGTATGGGGCCATCCTTCGAAATATGCACCCACTGATCTCTGTTAAAATTAGTGTTGGCGGGTGCTGTAGCAACTCCTTGCATCTGTATTTTGTATGTGGGATCGCGGGTAGCATAATAAAGAAAATACTTCCCTTTATAAAAACAGACTTCTGCATCAATCGCCCGACCACAATTCCATTCGCCATCAGGTCTGAAAACCGGATTCGAAGGGTTTCGCCTGAAGTTGGTAATTCCGTCCTCAGAAGTGGCATGACAAATGGCGTCCTTCATACCGTTTCCGTAAGTTTGATAAAAAACATGTACTTTTCCTTCCACTAATAAAACTCCGGGAGCACTGATACCGTTCTTTTCATATTCTTCCTGAATACGCATCATTCCAACATTTTTCCAGTGAATTAAGTCATGACTTTCAGTGATTTCAATCTCGCGGGCTTTACTACCCAAAACTGGTAAAACGGAAGAATACATAAGGTATCTTCCACCAAAAAAAATTACATGTGGATTCTTGGACCACGGGATTCCACGCCTGGATGAGTCGGCATACATCATCTGTGGTTGCTGAGCGAACAATTGTTGCATGAACAAAAGAAGAATCAGTATATGTTTATATTTTACCATCAGTATCTATTTCTGATTATCAAAAATAAAAGTACAATTTCATTAGAGTATTATCATGCCTCAGGGTTAGTTCTTATTTAAAGATTAATCTTTAGATGAAAAATTAGTTTAGAACACATTTGTAATTATATTTGAAGCTAACATTTGACTTATGAGGAGCCTGGCTGGTTCATGGTGCAGGGATAGATACAGACAGGATGAAAATGAGAATCCACAAGAAAGTAAATGGGCGAGGCAAGTTGTATTGGCTCAAAAGACAGGTAATCTGATTGGCATTTACGACCGAAGGATATCGGACACCTGATATTTGAGTGTGGAGTTAAACCAATTTGGTTTTCAAGTTTAATTAATCAATTATGAAACAGTTACATTTATATATTCCAGGTCTTTTGTTTTGCTTCACATCTTTTGCTCAAGAAGTCTGGACAGTTGACAATCCACATTCAAATATGCGTTTTGAAGTAGGATGGGAAGACTTTTCAACCAGAACAGGTGAATTCAAGGTTTTTGAAGGTCAAATAACAACAAGTTCGAAGACCGATTTTTCCAATGCTTCTTTTCATCTAAAAGTAGATCCTGCAAGCATTGATGTAATAGCTGAGAGACTTTCAGATCGATTAAAGGGGGAACGGTTTTTAGAGGTGGAAAAATTTCCGGAAATAACCTATTACTCTTTTAAAGTTTTGCCAACCTCAGACAGCACTTACATTTCAAAGGGTAAATTAACTTTACATGGTGTCGAAAAGGAACAGGATGCATTTATTTGGGTCAAAGGTCATAAAACAGGTGAAAAAGGTCATTTACTTGGCCTTGAGGTTTCACTTACCTTAAACCGAAAAGATTTTGGGCTGGACTGGGGAAGTCCCAGATTGGGTGAAACCGTTAAGGTTATTGGCTACATACTCTATAAAATGAAAATTGAAGAAGAATGATTAATTCTATCATGGTTGAGAGATAGAGTTACCTTTTTGTCGTCAGCAAATACTTGATTCTTATCGAGAGTTAATTTTCATAAACAACGATAGTTTCTTTTTTTATTAATAGATTGGTTTCCTGTTCTTTAACTTGTGTATCCACTTTGAAAAATGAAATCAAGTATTTCAATTTATCTGTCTGACTTGCCAGGTTTCCGGCGTTTGTTGCAAGTTCTTCTGATGCCGCTGCATTTTGTTGCGAGACCTGATTTAATTGTTGTATTACTGTATTTACTTGTGTTGAGCTATTGCTTTGCTCAATACTTGATGCTGTAATTTCCCGAACATATTTTGCGGTATTTTGTATTTCGGGTACTATTTCTGTTAAAATCTTGCCTGACATTTCAGCATCGTTTACACTCGAGCTTGTTAGTGCTTCAATTTGGTTTGCAGCTTCCTTACATCTTTCAGCAAGTTTTCGCACTTCTGCGGAAACTACTGCAAAACCTCTTCCTTGTTCACCTGCTCTGGCTGCTTCAACTGCGGCATTTAATGCTAAGATATTTGTTTGAAAGGCGATGTCGTTAATGATGGTAGTTTTTTTAGCTATTTCTTTCATAGATTGTACGGTTTGATTTACTGCATCACTTCCATTCAGAATCTTATCAGAGGCTTTAATAGCGATAATTTCAGTTTGTTGGGCATTTTCTGTATTCTGCTGAATATTTGCAGTCATCTCCTCCATTGATGATGAAACCTCTTCAATTGATGCCGCAGATTGGTTTGCACCCTGAGAGAGAGTATTTGAAGTATTTGCGATTTCATTTGTAGATGAAGATAATTCGTTGGTTGCATCATGAACTCCAAGCAATACATTGTTTATTGATTTAATCATTACATTGATGTATGAACCTAACTCTTCAAGTTCATCTTTTGTATTGATTGTTACTTTTTGTTGAAGATCTCCTTCTGCAACTTTTTTGCTTACTAGATTGATCTGCTTAACTGAAGATATAATTCTTGCAATAACAAAATAACCCACAAAAATTGCTATCACCATGATTAAAATCCCATACAGGCTTATATTGAAAATCGCAGAATTTGCTTGCGCATTAGTGTGATCCATTGATGAAGTAACAATAAAAATTCCTCTTAGTGCATTCTCATTTTTTCTTTTTCCATCAACATTTGTCAAAACATGACAATCAAGACAACCTTGCGTTTCATTCATGAATACTGGGCGCATTACCAAAAGATTATTTGTCTCTTTATCGATGTAATTGATTTGTCCAATATTTTCTTTCTCAAACTGTTCAATAAATTTATTGTCTTTGGGAGTTGACAAATGCTCAGGATTTTCGGGCTCTAATGAAGCTATTCTAAATTCATAATCTTGAATAAATGACTCATCATCATTTAATATTGTACTATTTGCATCCTGCTCAACAATACTTATCCCATACTGATGGTTATTAACATATTCCTGAATACTTAAAGATAGAATAGCCGAACTTTTGTCTTCAAGTCCCTCAATACCCTGCTTTTGAATTTTCACAGAAGAGATAGTTACTGCAACAGTAGTACAAAGTAGTACAGGCAAAATAACTAATGTTAGTAGCTTCGTTCTTAGCTTCATAAATTTATTCTTTTTTATTGTAAATATATTATTAGGCAAATATCATCAACCCTGATTGGGTAAAGAAGGGAGAAATACCCGATTTCAGAATAGTATCACTTAGAGAACATACGTATATACCCCTGCCTTAGAAAAGGTAGTTTTACCTATCAAAGATTGAACTCAATTTTCTGGTGTGTTTATTGAAATGTAATTACAGGACCGATTGTAAATATTTCATCAACAGCATAGTTCTCGAGGAATTCAGCAGGCAGCCTGTAAGTGATTGTATTATAAGAGTTTACCTCATGTTTCGTATTCAGTCAATCCAATATTGATTGAGTTGGTGGTGAAAAACCAAACATTTTTTCAGCCACTAAAAGATAATCTCCTCAAAATCCATGTGATAAAGGGTTTTTAGTAGAGGGGCAGGTTAAATATCTTATCTCGATTTGGTGAAGTATTTATCAATGGAATAGTTTTCCTTTAACCCTCAAATTCTCCCACTCAGGATCATATGTTTTCTTGAGACTGAGTCTTATTCTTTCACGTCCAATTCTGTCCATGAAATGAATGGTAACTGGATGGAAACCCTTTTTCAGAGCGATGGCTCCCACATCCATTGAATCGTCCTGTAATTTGTCCTGCTTGAACACAAGTTCTTTATTAATAATTAATTTGCACGCATCATCAGAGGTTGATCTGAAAACATACAGGCCATCCTCCGGTATCAGGATGAATCCGGTAAATACCATTCCAAAGTGGTCTTTACGAATTGTATAGTCAGAAATCAAGAAGTCCTGAGCAATCCCTTTTGATATTGGATTCAATTGATCAAAGTCGGGCAGTTGATCCCAGGTTCCTTCATAATAACTGTACTTCAGGCCTTCCTCCGGATCTTTTACTTTTGCAGCCTTGTGAAGTTTTGTGGTTTTCTCAAAGGTTCTGGATTCCAATGAAGTAGATTGGTTCATATTGTTCCATAGCTGCAAACCAACCTTTCCACTTTTCTCGATGACGATGCTCCTCTTTTCTGTTTTCCCAACTTCAAGAGTTTCGTTTGGACTAGTATTAAGAACTGTTCTGAGATTGTCATATGGGTGTACTGCACTAACCGTCAAGTTGTTCAGAAATTTTGGTATTTGCGGAAACAGAAAAGAGGTTCTGGTAGGTGCAACTTCAAAATTTGTTCTGCCAGACAACTGAAAATTTGGATACTCAGGCAATTCATATACCATTTTCCAGTCAAATTGAATGGCCTCCACCTCTTCATAGGCAAGTGGTACAGGGGAGCTGAAAGGGATTTCAACGACCTGTTTTTCTCCAGGATTCAAAGTGACTTTTATGGCCGATTTTGGGATGGTCAATTGATGTTGATGATAACACTGAAGTTGAATGGTCATTCGCTTTTCTCCATCATTCTTAAAATGTAAATAGAAGGTTCCATCAGTGAATTTATCTCCCTGATTACACAATAGAACATGCTCGAAGGAGGCGTTGTTTGACATTACACTGGCAAGTTGTTGCGTTTCATAATTGACAATATCATGAGGTAAAATACCATCAAGCTTTAAATTGGCCAGAGAAGGTCCGGCATCCGTCATTGTCACCCAGGTGATGTGATCAAACTCTCCAAAATGGTTGCCTCTTAATTTGTTGCCTGCCCCCGTGGTTGAAAGAACATAATAATTCTGATTCTTTCTTATTTCGTGAAAATAGTGATGGGTATGCCCAGCCAGAACTGTATACTTCTGACCTGACAGAGATGCTTCAATCTCCTCAAATCGGCCATTTGTATTATAGTTCCAGATAGGGTGATGCATTAAGACAAAAGTCCACCTGACATCCGGGTGCTGACGGATTGTTTCAATGGCAAAATCTGTCTGTTCCTGTGTCAGATTATAATCATCATCATCATTGCTGTCGAGTATGATAAACTGTGTGTTCTTATAGATGAAACTATAGTAGCGCTGACCATATCGCTTTTCCCACTCCTTGGCCATCACCCTGTTGGTAATGTCATGGTTACCCGGGAGGTAGAAAAAAGGCATTTTTAATTCATCGATGATATGGTTCACCTCATTCCATTCATATCTTATCTGTGCTGTATCCAATGTATAACCATTAATCAGATCGCCCACACTTAATACAAATTCAGGGTAGAGCATGTTTATTTTACTAACTGCATCCTCAAAGATGAGCGGACGATTGCCACCGTTACGGTCGGTCACAATGACAAACTGAAAATTATCGGGATCGTTATAGAAATTAAGATTGGTCCACGGTTTCTTATCCGTTTCAATTTCTGACTTAAAATATTCCTGATTCTGTGCAAACAGGTGATTTCCTGCAAGTAAAAATGAAATAATAATAATCAGTTTTTTCATGATTTTGATTAATTTGATTAGTCACTTATGTCACTTATGTCACTTACGTCACTTACGTCATTTACGCTTTATACTGTTGATCTTGATTGTTTTTCCTGAGCAAGACTCTTTGTGTTACTTTGGAATTTCAATCTCCACATAAATGGGCTTATGATCTGACGGGTAGACACCATCCACATTGTAATCTACATCTTCATATTTCACCACATTTACAGAGCCTTTATATAATATCCAATCGATCTTTTTTGGATCTTCAAATGAATTTTTAAGTAAATCCGGATCAGTTGAATCCTTTTCGCCAACCAATATTATGTAGGGTGTGCTTCCCGGGCGACAATTAAAATCACCTATCAAAAAAACAGGACGTTCAGCTGTCCAGTCTCCAAATCGGTTCAGTGCATTGACTTTTTCCAGGATTAGTTTCGATGCATTCAATCTTGCTAAAGAATCTCTACGCCCATTGAAATAATGCGTATTAAAAACATAAAACTCCTGGGTATTTTCCCAAGCACCACGGTAATTCTCCGGATAGCGACCTGCTTTACCTTCCGGAGGTATATTTATCATAGCTAAGCGTGCCCAGGTAACCATCCGTGGATTTACTTCGGGACCACTGCCAATAATTTCAGGAGTCTTTGAAAGCTGGAAACTTTGCAGTTCACGCAGACGAAACTTGTCACGTTTGAAAAAGATGGCCATATGCTCATCGTCATCACCGCCTTTCCGGCCTTCTCCAACTACAACGTAGTCTGGTAGATGCTCTGCCAAATAATCAATTTGTTCTTTCAGTCCTTCCTGTGTACCAATAATATCCGGATTGTATTTTCGAATCAAATCAATCTGCATATCCTTTCGCACTTCCCACGATGGTTTATAAGTGGGACTTGCAAACTTCAGGTTGTAGGTCATCAGTTTTAGTGTTGTTTTTTCTTGCTTTCGCGCCTCATTATTTTGGGCCGGAGCATTCGTACCATTCAAAAACAGAATGGTCATAAACAAAATAATTCTACCCGTGATATTTTTCATCTCAATACAAATTAAATTGGTATTCCAATATAGTGTCCAACAAATCCATTCAATCCATCACTTGTGTTTAACTTCAAATACTCCTGGACAGATTTAGCCATAAAGCTAAGAGATACATTCCACAATAAAAACTTATTAATACTTGCTTTTAAATCATCAGGAAAGAAGTATCATTTTAGTGATATGCCAAAGAAAAGATACCCACTTGGACACTTTTAATTAAAGTAATTGTTTTCTGTTTTCATATATTTTTTGAATAGCGTTTATGATATCGTCCATATCCTCACGATCTGCCAGCAACATTTTTTGGTAAAACCAGACTGCCTCCCGGGTTAACTGATCATTATCAGGCAGATTATGTAATTCTTCTCTGTACCTATTAAGCCTTTGTTCTGAAAACAGCCTTTTATATCCTCTTGAACTTATCGCCTCTTCAATTAATCCATCAAAATACTGTTGGCCATATCCCCCTGAACAGGATATCCCTTCTGCTTTAAGAGCAGCAATAAATTTCTCCCTTGGCAGATCATCAAAATACTCTTTCTTATATCTGAATGGATAAAGATGATAAGCTGACCTGGTAGCACCTTCAGCAAGCTTGTAGGGTATTATTCCAGGAATGTCAGTTAATTTTGAATCCAAATATAAGGCATTACCCAGGCGATGATCCGCATCCATTCTGGCCCGCTTCATTTGGGATATTAATATAACCGCCTGAAACTCTGTCATTCTCATATTTGAACCACGAATGGGATATCCGTTTAACCCTGACATAGTATCACCATGGGGCCGGCCACAATTATGGTATGAATAGCAAAGGTCCATAAGTTTATCACTATTCCCTACAACTGCTCCTCCCTCTCCGGAAGGAATATGCTTGGAGTTCTGGAAGCTAAAACATCCCAAATCTCCCAATGTGCCGCACATTTTTCCCTCATATTCAGCTAACCAAGCCTGGCATGCATCTTCAATGACGGCAAGGTCGTTCTTTTTTGCGATGGAGTTGATGCGGTTCATATCTGCAGGCAAGCCAAGAATGTGAACAGGAATAATGGCTTTGGTACGATCATTAATTTTTTCCTCAACTTTTTGTGGATTAATGGTAAATGTTTCCTGATCTGTATCAGCAAAAACAGGAAGTGCTTTCTGATTAAAAACCACGTTATAGGTCGCTATAAATGTATAAGGAGAAATAATGACCTCATCCCCTGCATCAACACCCATAACTTGCAAGGCTGTTATTAAAGCGGTTGTTCCACTCGAGGTAGCAACTACGCGTTTGGCTCCAATCAAATCAGCATACATTTTTTCAAACTCGCTACATTTGTTGCCATTTCCACGGAACCAGTTTCCACTTTGGAGAACAGATAACATGGGTTTTTCAGCATCATTATTCCATATTGGCCATTTCATCCAACCATCTTTCCTGACAGGCGTACCCCCCATTAGGGCAAGTTCTGAAACCAATTCGTTTTTTGAATTCCCATAAACAGGTAAATGGTTAGCTAATATAGTACCAGCGGCTCCGGCAGAGGTGCTAATAATAAATTTCCTTCTCGAAAAGTTGTTTGTTTTCATGACCCGAAGTTTTATTGAATAAATGTAGGCAATCTTTCAGTTCCATAAAATTCGGCCATTGAGTACTTAATTCCGGAATAAAATGATCAAATGATGCGACAGAATCCATCTACCCATTTATATGTTCCTACCGGGGACCGGGAGGTAGGTTCCTGATCAGATATCTGGCCATTTGCACACGCAGATGCACCTGTGTTCCCTTGCCTATTCGGAGACCGTGGTTTCGGTTGGGATAGGTCATATAATCAAACTGCTTACCCAGCTCGATGAGGCGATCCACCAGTCCCTCCATGATTTGTAGATGGGTATTGGTCTCTCCTGTGCCATGGATGATCAGGAGTTCGCCTTCCAGGCCTTCGGCAAAGTTGATCGAGGCAGATTCGCGGTATCCATCTGGATTCACTTCAGGGGTCTTCATGTAGATCTCCTGGAACCATGCATTGTAGAGGTGCGGTTGTGGTTTGGCCACAACGGCAATCCCTACGTGATAGACATCAGGCTTGCGGAACATCGCATTAAGGGTGTTTGAGCCGCCGCCGCTCCAGCCCCAGATTCCAACCCTGGACAGATCCACGAAGGGCCGGGTCCGGCCCAGTTCCAGTACACCCGCTTCCTGCTCCTCAGTGGAGAGTGGGCCGAGACTGCCGGCAATTGCCCTCCGCCACGCGGCTCCCTTAGGCGCCGGTGTACCCCGGTTGTCAATGGATACTACCAGATAGCCCAGATCGGCGATCACACGATGGTAGTCGGCATGACTGCGTCCCCAAGCGTCGAGTACCGTTTGTGCGTGCGGTTCTCCGTAAACATAAACGAATACAGGATATTTCCGGGAAGGATCGAAGTCGCCCGGTTTTATCATCCACGCGTCCATAATAACGCCGCCGCCAATATCCAGCTGGAAAAACTCTGTTGGTTGAGCAATCAATGATTCCATTTTTTTGCGCAGTTCCTTATTGTCTTCGAGTACGCGCACGACCCGATGTTCCGGAAGCTGCACAAGTTCAGTGATCGGTGGAGTGTCGAATGTCGAATAAGTATGGAAAGCCCACTTGCCGTTTGGAGAGATATTATATTCGTGGGTGCCGAGCTGATTCACGGGAGTTACACGTTCGGGCTCACTGGTACCATCCAGCCGCACACGGTAGAGATACTTCTGGGTACCATTGTCAGGGGATGCATTATAGTAGAACCATCCTCCCGCTTTATCCACCATAACACGTTCGATGATATCGCTTTCACCCGGAGTAAGCAGATCCAGCTCCTCTCCATCTCGGGAGTAGATAATAGGCGTGACGCCAGCCGTCCTTTTCACTCATTACGAGGAACGCGTTGTGGTCGCGGATCCACTCCAGTCCGGCATTCTTGTATTGACTCGCGATGACCCATGCGGGATCTGATTCCCGGTATATACTTTTGATCGCACCATTGTGTACGTCGGCAATCAGAAACTCCCGCTTATCCCTGAAACGGCTCAATTTTTCCACCAGTAGCTCATCTGAATTCCCGGCCCAGCTTACCTGCTCAAGATAATAACCCTCTGCTGGTACAGGAATGGACAGCCAGCGTGTCTCTTTTCCCTCGGCATCGACAACTCCGATACGCAATGCAGGTATGGTTCCGCCCACCCTGGCATACCGATCTTTTCTTACCTCGGGATAGGTTGGATCGCCCGGGACAAGCACCGACCTATATTTTACATCTGATTCATCTGTCTGAACATAGGCGATCCGGTTCCCGTCGGGGCTCCAGACGGCCCGGCCATTCGAGACCGAGCCGGCAACCGCATCCTTTGTTAGGGTAAGCGTCCGGTCTTCACTCAGATCGTATACATGAAGGTTCCCCTGATCGGAGAACAGGATGCGCTGACCATCGGGGGAAATGCTGTTATTTCTGCCTGCCCTTACTTTTTGTAGGGCCCCTGACTTTCGTTCCAGCATCCAGTAGCCCTCGCTGCCGTTTCCATCCTCACCACTGCCTGCTTGAAGCAGTATCCTGCTGCCATCCGGTGTAAACAAATAGTTTTGGATGTCAAGCGGTTCGGTCACGCCCGGGGGAACGAGCTGTGAGGCAGAGATCAGTTCTCTGCTTTTACCACTGGCGGCATCATAACTCACTATTGCCCGCGCGTTCTTTCCCTCTACAGTTTCCAGTATCAAATAACTCGAACCATCTTGGTGCCAATTCGCCTGAAATGACCTAGCCCTGAATGCTCCTTCCTCGTAGATTGCTTGCAACCTTTCTTCGGTTTTGGCAAGTACCTTAGGAGGACGATCCGATTCGGGTTTTTCTCCGGTTTGTGAAAAAACAAATCCGGATAACAAAGATCCCTGAATCGCCAATGACAGGGGTATTAGCATCAAGTTTGTCAAACTTCTTTTCATGAATTAGTTTTTATATGATCTTAATTGTGCCACGATTCATCGTGGCAATCGAATTCATTCATCATTTTACAACCGGCAACCTGATCTGTGAGGGATATTTACTGGAATGGTGAATCTTATTATGAGCTGTAATCCCTTCAGATTCAGTAACATTACCACCTCTGGTATTCAAATTACGCTTAAATCTAGGAAAATTACTGCTCGATATCTCTATCCTGTGCGTCGTCAACTTAATCTTAACTTTTTCGGGTAAAAAATTAAGGTGTGGTTTCATATAAAGGTACTCAATTTATTCAGCCCATTGGTGAGCATACGTGAAAACCTTAGGAGGGTTCTACTAAAAATCAAAGTCCAGTAACTCATCATCATCCTGACAGTTTTCTGCCATTACTATCCTTCTGAAATCATCCCATTTGTCCAATAGGATTTGACGTTAAATACGGGTTTATTGCATTTACTGAGGTCGGTAGCAGATTCAAACAATAGGAATAATACTCAAAAAGCAGATGAAAGCTCAACTTGAATAATCGTTAAAAGAGAAAACTTCTAAACATCAATGTATTAAGAGGCTTTCTTTAGTAGCAGGGATAGGTAAAATATCGAACTTCGATTTATTGAGAGATATACAGAATGTTATCACATTTTTTTTTTGTTATTGTTTTGTTATTGTTAGGCCAGAATAATAAATTTGACGTCAAAATATAAAACACCTGGTTTGGATATAGTAACTAGTACTATAAAGGGAGCAGGCTCATACGTATTGAATAAATTACAATTAGCAAAATAATACTGATAAAATAAAAATGATAAATCTTAACAGAAAGAAAATGAAAGTGTTTGCAGTGAGTGTGTTCGTTTTCTTATTTAGTACATATATCTCCGGACAAGTCGTAATTCAACGGTGTGATTTAACTACCGGTTGGCAGGGAGCACAGACCATTTCAGTTGATAACTCAGAAAAGAAGGAAGGTGGTGGTTCCATAACTACTATAGCCCAAACCGGCAATTCTACATGGTTTTCCAAATCATTTGCCCCTACCCAAACGGGAATTACTTCGGCAGGGCATCTTTTTTTCTGGTTATATGTATCCGATGCCTCAAAGTTAGACGGCGGACAAGTTGAGATTTCAAGTTCAGGTGGTGCAGATGTACTGGAAACCAACTGGGCATTTGATAAAAATGATGTTTCCAATGGCTGGAACCTCATACAATTGCAAATAAGTTCTGCCGGAGAAACCGGCGGTGGTGCAGATTTAAATAACATCAATTTCTTTCGCATTCACCAAACTTTATCCGGACCGGTAACTGCAAAAATTGATTTTATTCGTTTCGCACCGGCATTGAACGAACCAGTTTGGCCTGTGCTTGACGTTCCGGAGGTTGATAATTCATCTCTCGACGGCAAAGTTATGTTTGGTTATCAAGGCTGGTTCAACCATCCCGACGATGGGGCCAGTTTAGGTTGGATTCATTGGGGTAATTTGTATGAGCCTATCAAGTCTCATGTTGATATGTATCCTGATTTGCGGGAATTTGGTATAAACGAGAAATACCCAAGTCACTACACTTTGCCTGACGGGTCAATGGCTCCAGTGTTTTCATCCCATAACCGAAATACTGTTGTGAGACACATGAAATGGGTGCGCGACTATAACCTGGATGGAGTGTTTATTCAGCGTTTTATCTCAAACGCTGATAATGAAAAAGGGATGGCGCATAAAGATACTGTTACTGCACACGTTATGGAAGGTTGTGAAAAATACGGACGTGTTTTTGCCATGATGTACGATGGAGTTGCAAATCGGGTTGAGGATATGAAAAGCGACTGGATGCATCTGGTTGATGATATAGGTGTTACCAATAGTAACCGTTACCTGCATCACAATGGATTACCATTGGTGTCGCTGTGGGGATATACCGTACGGGATGAAGCTACCGTTGATCAATTGGAAGAGATGATTGAATTTTTCACGAACAATCCCAATCCAAAATACAGAGCCGCTGTTAAGTTGGGAGTAAGGTCGAATTGGTACAATTTTTCAACAGATTGGATGAATGCCTTCAAAAAAGTGGATGTAATCAGTCCATGGTTTTCCGGGAATACCGATTATGATAAAGGACAGAACTGGTGCGATGAAAACGGTTTAGATTACCTGCCTGTTGTTCATCCCGGATTCTCATGGTATAATTTAACAAAAAATTACCAGCCTGATCATAGTTCAGGGGAACTTAATAGAGCCCCCAGAGATAAAGGCAATTTCATATGGAGTGAAGTAACCGATGTGGTTTCAAAAAATGTGAAGAGTGTTTACATAGCTATGTTCGATGAGGTGGATGAAGGTACTGCCATGTTTAAATTAGCCGAAAATGCAGCTATGAATCCACGCGAAGGAGATTGGGTTACATTGGATATTGATGGATATGAACTGCCAAGTGACTGGTATTTAAGAATAGCAAGTTTAGCTGCAAACGTGGTTAGAGGATACGAAGACAACAAGAGCTCATTAGACAATCTTCCAAGCCCCCCAGAAGGTGTTATGACGATTCGTATTAGCGACGAAGCAAACAACAATGACCAGGGAGCCATGGAGTTTATTTTTCCGGACTTTCCCAATGAAATTGCTTTAGAAATTAGCATAGACGGAGGAAGCACTTTTGCATACTCAACGCCCGATAATGTCGGCACTTTTACCATTTCAGGCTTATCAGAAGGAAACTATAAGGTATTTGTACGACATAGTAATGCTTCTGCGATGGTAGATATGGGCGATGTATATATTGGTAATGTAGTAAAGCGAAAAGCAGAACAAGCAAGCCAACCATACCCTGAAGATAAAGCAACAGATATTAGATTGACTACAACTTTGGGTTGGACAGCTGATGAAGAGGTAGTGTCGCATTATATTTATTTTGGAACAACCGAATCACCTGAGTTTATAAAGTATCAGCGGAGTCCTTCATTCAGTCCGGATGAACTTGAACCAAATACCACCTATTACTGGCGAATTGATGAAGAGAATGGTTCAGGTGTAACGCAGGGCCCACTTTGGAGTTATACCACTGGGGCTGAGGGCAGACCTGCAGATGTTGTTGTTCTCGATTACTGTGATGAAGTATCCGATTGGCATTCAAGCAATAATATGACGATCGATTCAGATGATAAAAAGGAGGGCTTTGCCAGTCTTTCGTGCGTGGGGGCAGAAACAAATAAGTTCACTAAAAAATTTGAAACTCCTGTTAACTCGTATTGTGATCAAAGCAGTTACTTAGATTTGTGGATTTGCGTTTCTGATGTGAGCGCGTTCAGTGGTGGAGGTCAAATAGAAATCTCAAGTAGTGGCAAAAATGATCAAGATGAATTAAACTGGTCAGTAAAGACTCTTAACTTATCAAATGGTTGGAATAAAGTACATCTTGCTATTGCGGATGCCGGTAAAATGGGAGAACCGGATTTAAGTGCTATTAACTTTTTCCGTTTTTATCAATTTGTGTCTTCTGAAATAGTAATAAAAATTGATTATATCTATTTTGAGGAATTAGCAATGATCCCTTATGCTGAACCTACAAACCTTATAGCAGTTGGTGTTGAAGCTTCAGTAGTTTTAGATTGGGATGATAATACTGGTTCAGATATTATAGGATATAATGTTTATCGTTCACTTGAATCAGGAAAAGGATACAGTAAAGTGAATAATGAACCGGTATCTGCATCAACTTTTACCGATACCGACATAACAAATGGACAAACCTACTACTACATCGTTAAGGCAATCAATAGTTCTCAAAAAGAAAGTGATGGAAGTAACGAAGAAGTGGTTTCACTTACTACGTCTATTGATCCAGTTGATCAGCTACATGAAGTTAAATTATATCCAAATCCGGCATCTTCGGAATCTACATTACGATTTTCTCTAAAGCAATCATCATATGTATCCGTATCGATTTTTGATTTATCCGGTCGGGAGCTACATCACTTCATAGATAAGCAACAATGGATGCTTGGTGAACACACGCTTATGCTTCCGTTAAACGGCTTCGAAAAAGGAACGTATATTGTAAATATAAAAGTTGATAATAAGTTGATTACAGAAGTATTGGTAATAAAATAGTATAGGGCGCAAATAAAATAATTGAGAGCTTCAATTGATTCTATCTGACGAATTATGGTGTGATAGAATAAATGATTGAATCGTATAAAAGAAGGACTCCCCATCAAATCTGATGAGGAGTCCTTTTTAGTAGCTTGGTAGTCGAAATATCTAACTTCGAATTGTTTAAGGATATAGTGAAAGTTGTTGAATAGCTAAAATATATAATAGATTAGACTGAATTTTTCGGATATTCATGGTGCCAACCAAATTTACAGCGCGATGTATCTTTGCTACGGTTATCAAAATAAATAAGAAACAATAGATAATATAATGGATATGAAATTAAAAATTTACAGCATTATTTGCGTTTCAATAGTTAGTATTATTGTGACAGGCTGCGGCGAATCTACCATGCCCACAAAAACAATTACAAATAAATTACAGGTACTATCTGATTTCCAGGAGCAACAACAAGAATCTCCATCCATTTTAAGCGATAGTAAAGGTAAAGTGTGGATATATGCCTTACAAAGAAATCCTTATCCTGAGGATTCCGAATATATTTCGGCATTTTCCTTAATTGGAGGTGAATGGAAGAAATCCGGATATGTAACCAAAAACAAAGGTAAATACGAAGCACCTATTGCGGCATGTGCCAAGGATGGGAAGCCAGTTGTTGCTTGGACAGAAATAAAGGAAGAAGGTTGGTTTATTAATGTAGCAATTGGAAAGAGAAATGGTTTTGAAAAGCCGCATTCTTTCCCTGCAATTTCCGGAAAATCGATCAATCCGGTTTTGTTGGCTGCGTCAAAAGACCGAACCTGGTTAGCCTGGGAAAACCTCCACGAAAGGAAATTTACAATTTATATCAGTAAATATGAAAATGGCAATTGGACTGATCCCATTGTTATTGATAAAGGTGAAAGCAGTTGTTTTGATCCGGCACTTGCTGAATCTCCGGATGGAGATTTGTTTGTCGCTTATGGTCTTACATCCGGCTATCATCAAAACATTGAGATGTCAATTATTAATGGCAATTCTCTTGAAATAAAGAACACAGTTCCTGTTGCTATGGGAGGAGGTCTTGAAACCCGTGTTAATTTAAATACCAAACCTGCTTTGGCATTCGACGCAAATGGCCGACTTTGGATCAGTTATGAGAACAATAGAAATACTAGTCGCTTTGATGACGGCGATAACTATACGGGAGACCGAGTTTGTGCTATTCTATCCTATGTGGATGGGGAAATTCTTGAACCTGAAGCAACTGGTAAATGGTTGTTTAAAGGGAAAAACGACCATAAACCAACATTCTTCAAAGATAAGGCCGGACACTTGTATCTGGCTACGCATTGTGGAGGTAATTTCATCGAAAATCCGCATTGGAAATACCGCCTGTCATGGCTTTATCCTCAGAAAGGATGGTCTGAACCCCAAACAATTTTTGAAACAGAGCAAAAAGGTGTGCTTATTCCTCCGTCCCTGGCTTTCGATGCAGATGATAATCTTTGGTTAACGACAAATATTGAAAAATTAACCAAAAACACCTATGAAGAAGGAAATGATGTGCTCATCAGGCATACGCAATTGATTGCAAAAACTATTGATGTTCCTGAATTAGGGGGCGAGTATGTTCCCCCTATTTTTAAAGAAAGTGTGATTAAAGAATATCTTCCTGATGAAGCTACTATTCTAGGCCAAAGTGGTCATCCCAACGTTTCCGGTGAACAGATTACGGTTGATGGTGAAAAATATACATTAGTTTATGGTAATCTTCATGAACATTCTGAGATTTCATCCTGTTGGCCTGCAGGAACCGATGGCACCTTACACGATGATTATCGCTTTGGTATGTTTACCGAAAACTATGATTTTATCGGGATAACCGATCATGGTTATGCGATGAATGAGGTTTACTGGCGCAAAAATACTCGTTTAGCGGAATTCTACAATGAAGATAAGCATTGCATTGCACTGCCGTCGATGGAATGGACACTCAGGTCAGATCGAAATCTGGACAGCATTCAGTATGGCGCTGGACATTACAATGTGGTTTTTCAGTCTCTTGAAGACAGTCGCCGCTTTATTCGTAATCAATATGAAATTTATTCAGTTAGAAGTAGCGAAACCTCAAATGCTGACTTGCTTTGGAAATTGCTTCACAAAAAAGAGATTAACTGTGTAACCATTCCTCACCATCCTGCTGATGAAGCCCACCCTCTTGATTGGAATGTGCATGATGCCCATTACGCTACTGTTGTTGAACTATTCCAGGTAAGAGGCAACTCAGAATATCCTGATTGTCCGAGATCGAAGAATGTTGAGCGTCATACCAACACAAAATACACAAGAGCATTTGTCGACTATGCATTAAAAGACAAAAAATACAAAATGGGCTTTATTGCCAGTGGCGACCACAACTGTATGGGTATTGGTGTGGCAGCATTGTGGGTAAAAGAGTTAACACGAGAAGGAGTTATTGACGCCCTCCGAAACCGACGCAGCTTTGCCACAACAGGCGATAAAATGATTATTGATTTCAGGGTAGATGGTGCAATTGCCGGACAAACTATCGAAACAAAGGCTGCCCCTGAGTTATTTATAAAGGTGAAAGGTCAACACGAACTGGCAAATGTAGAGATACTAAGAAATAGCAAAGTAATAAAAGAATATGATGTTGTTGATGGGGAACTTGTGTTCAAAGCCGATTTTGTTGACAAAGCTTATCAAAACGAAAAAGAGACTCTTTATTACTACATTAGGGCTACCCAGAAAAATAACGCAATTGCATGGTCAAGTCCCGTTTGGGTAGAATAGATTTGACGGTCTGCTAAATATTACAACTAACTTCAAGAGTCAATGACCTGTTCGTTGTAAAGCGTTCATATTCAATTGATAAAAAGAGCATAAAAAAAGGTCTCCCCATCAATTCTGATGAGGAGTCCTCTGTAGTAGCGGGGATAGGTGAAATATCTAACTTCAATTTGGTAAGAGATTTGAAGAAAGTGGTTGATTGTGTGGAGCCAATTCAGTTTTAAACCCTATTCGTTTTCTTGGTTGAGGATTCTGTTGTTTTTCGATAAGTTCATTCAAATAGGTAAACACCAATTCAATGTTTCTATCTTGATTTGATAGCCTCTTCTTTATTTTTTCTATATCTAATTTTAGATTGAGAGAGTCTAACAGAATCTCCCGGACTTTCGAAAAAATCAACATTATCTGAATGTTAACCTGTATTGCTTTTTTACTTCTCAGGACACTAGAAAGCATGGCAACACCCTGATCAGTAAATGCATAAGGGAGTTTTCGTGTGCCTCCCCAACTTGAAGTCACAAATTGTGACTTCAAGATTTCAAACTCATCAGGAGTTAATTGGAACAAAAACGCCTCAGGAAACCGTTCTATGTTTCTACGCACTGCCTGGTTTAATACCTTGGTTTCGACTTCATACAATTCTGCCAAATCCCTATCAAGCATTACCCTCTTGTTTCTTATTAAGTAGATTTTACAGGCAACCAAGTTCTCAGATAATGTGGCTTATATTTTCTCCATAGTACATATTCATGTTCTGAATGGATATAAATCAGCTAGCCAGGTCTTTTAAACTGGAGGAAAAAGTGGGTATTATTGCCTGCTTCGCTCACGAGTGCCATTTTGGATGTGCTTTACAAGCTAAAAGCCCTCATTCGCTATGCTCACTAGGTTATTTCATTCATTCCTTTACAAAAACAAGTTCATGACGGACCTGAAATAAAAAAACCCGGTACTTAATACCAGGCTTTTCTTTGTTGTGGGGGTAGATGAAATTTCGAACCTCGATTTATTAAAGGATTTGGCGCGTGTTGTACAATTCCTATTTAATAAAGATCAGATTGCAAAGCAATAAGCTTATACTTTCTCATCTTTCCGGATTGCCTTCACCGCATCCACCATAGCTATGAAACCATCAACATTCATATAATCTGGTATCGAGTTGCCAGATCCGAGACCGTAGCCCTTTGTCATTGCTCTGAACTGAATTCCTTCCCTTCTCACTTTTTCGAAGACATAATCATAGTCGTTCATAATCAGTTCATTCATATCAAACCCGCCAAACAAACCAATTCGTTCAGAATACTTATCGATCCATTCGCTGAAAGGGGCTATCTGGTCTTCGTTGGAGTGTTTGGCATCAATACCCAGGTTGATAATATCATCCATCAGAGGGAAGATATTACCACAAGAATGGAGCAGAAATTTCTTGTCCGAATTGTGCACTAAATCGATAATCCGCTTGTACTGTGGAAAAATATGCTGCCTGATGGTATCTGGTTCAAGCATAGTCGATGTTTTGTGTCCTAAATCATCTCCCATACGGTAAAACACAAATAGGTCAGAGTAATTCTTGATCACCCATGACCAAAGCTCACAATATAAATCACCAATTTTCACAAATAAGTCTGCAAATAAATCAGGGTCCAGGTATTGCATCAAACAAAGAGGCTCATAGCCCACCAAATCCTGGCTTGATTCAAATATCCCGTATCCGCAACCTCCATAGGCTTTCATTCCTTGGGGCAGCACCTTTCTTATAGCCTCAAAATGAGGAATATATGTTTCCTTAAAAATGCGAGGAATATCATCCCAGGGATAGTTGTTAAAATCTATCCGGGTTTGAATTGGTCCTTTCATACCACCCATTATAGCTCCATGTCCTAGAAAGATGTCACAAATGGCAGCTTCAAAATCAAAAGCATCATAGGTCATGTCTTTCCAAAATCCGATAACCTTGCGGTAATAGCCTTCTAATTCATTGCCATTCAATCCCTCAGAGGAAAGTTCTTCGCCCAGAACCTCTGAGATAAAAGGGGCATCGATATGGTGCTCGTACAGTGGTAAATAGTTGGGGCGTTGATTGTTCAACACC